>Ga0310691_10000902_pt1 | contig 50138 bp, 73 predicted proteins | sample 176DNAGHGlowgp2_FD_203887 | JGI IMG/M metagenome (GOLD analysis project Ga0310691, IMG submission 203887) | Sheep rumen microbial communities from Palmerston North, Manawatu-Wanganui, New Zealand - 1766 DNA GHGlow gp2 (v2) (version 2) | ecosystem: Host-associated > Mammals > Digestive system >... | reverse complement strand
CCCTACTTAATATTCCTATCATTTTCGGTGCTTCCGCAAACTTAACTCCTGGATTTCTCCTTCAAGACATTTTCCACCACGTCATCCGTTTTAACGCGCTCTGTCCAAGTTCTGAGCTACACCAGTATTTATTGTGACTTGACTGGGACTCGAACCCAGAACCTACAGCTTAGAAGGCTGTTGCTCTATCCAATTGAGCTATCAAGCCAATATAAATGTAGCTTCGCTGGGACTCGAACCCAGACCCGAAGACCAGATTTTGAATCTAGCGCGTCTACCAAATTCCGCCACGAAGCCATTTACGATTTAGGCTAGCTTCGTGAACCGTTTTTATTATATCGTCATTTACATTAACGAGTGATTTGTACGTTTCCAGGAATCACCACCTCTTTATATATTACTATATAAAGTTATACCTCTTACCAATATATACCACTGTATATATTTGTGTAATTAACACTAAATAGGCGGGCATAGACCTGTTCTGTTACAAAGTTATATAATTAACTTATCTTTGTAGTATATCTAAAGTCCCAACCACAATGAGGACAATGAAAAACTTCACCTTCTTCATCAATAGCATTCTTGATATTGATTTCAACTTCTTTCTTACATTTAGGACAAGGAATATACTTCATATATTATTTATTTAAATTATTGATATTCAAATTTAAAACCGGTATTTTGAGACCGGTAACTCACAGATCCTTGCCTTTTCTGGGGATCTGCTCGCGTATACCAGACTGCAACTTTTAATCAACTGACATCTGCTCCTCCGCGATACAAGACCTACTCATCAGTTTTGACACATATAGGATGCCATCCTATTTCTCGTCGTATTGTGCCCGATACTAGTCGGTGTGTTACTCCAACTGGGGTCGGGATAGAGAGATTCGAACTCTCACGTTTCATTTTCAACACCAGATTCTAAATCTGGCGCGTCTGACCAAATTTCGCCATATCCCGCTAAGTGCGCCGTGTTTTTTTAATCCCCTAAATCAGTTTGAGATTATATCATATCTGCTCTAACGCTGCTTACGCCTATGATGTTTTTACATTATATTAAATAAAAACTCACTTAATTCAGTTAAAGGACTACTCCGATATACCGCGCAACCACTGGAGAGCAACCATTACTAAGAAGATTTATATTTTGCTACTACCATATTTGTTTATTTGTTAGGCAAACTACTTCTATTACGGGTTATGTTGCTATCAACCCGACCTTAATGATGGAAAGGTAGACATAGTCATGGGTGATTGAGTTAAACAACCATCTCATGGTAAAATCCATGGCTCTATCGTTGAGCTAACCCATGATACACGTGGCTCTTTCGAGTTTCAATGAGGTTCCTCGCCCTCTTCAGGATGTGGAGCATATCCGAAGATATATAGGCTCACCAACTCTAACTAACGCTACTGCAGATTCCTCAGACCACGTACTTAAGGAACGGAACGAACGATTTCCCCTTGGCGACGGAGGCACAAGGCGGCTTCGATTCATAAGCTTGTGCACCAACTTATGACGACAGGCGGAGGAGGCCGGACTCGAACCGACACGCCGTTTTACCGGTTACTACTTGTTTTCAAGACAAGTCCCTTACACAATTAGGGTTACACCTCCAAGTTAAATAGATATAAGAATAATTATTTTGCAACCGTGCCCAAGCTAGAATTGAACTTTCTTAGTTGCGGTCTCGAACCGCGCTTCAAATTATTAATTACACCAGTAACACAGACATATATCTATTTGGCGGAGGCAGTAGGATTCGAACCTACGGACCAGATTACTCCGGCCAACACCTTAGCAGGGTGCCGCTTTCGACCGCTCAGCCATACCTCCAAATGTTGGTTGATTTACTGGTTCAACCAATAAAACCTCGATAGAGTTACTACTATAAGTAGAACTTCTGGGGGCTATGCCGGAGTCGAACCGACCTAGTGAGAACCACAACCTCACGTCCTACCGATGAACGAATAGCCCCATATAAGTCAATTCTCTAAAAGAGGTGTTGCCAAAACTTAAATTGACAAATAGATTTCTCACCCGAGACCTCCGGAGTTTTCCTTGATATCATTGCTGACCGTACTTCCACCTATCTCTTTGGGATAACCCGCTCCTCCAATTGGTGTTCCTTAAAATCTATCAATATTAGTTTTAATATTAGTTTTGCTCTTAGGGTGTTAGATGGGATTCGAACCCACATTGAGATAAACTCGATGATTCACAGTCACCTGCCTGTAACCAATTCGGCTACTAACACCATATATAAAAAATTTAAAATTTGTTAAAATGAGTTTGTGAAGCTCATTACAAAATTTCTACTACTTTACCAAAAATATTCTTTCTAGTAATTACTCCATTTGGATGACCATGATTGTTTCCAATCAAATATCGATCTCCAGGTTTAACACTCCAGATAAGGTGTAAATAGTAATGTCCATTGACTTTGCACAAAACTATATCACGTTTCGCTAATATAGTATTTTCGTCTACAGGAATACAAATTACTGGTTGTCTTGATTTTAATATTGGTGTCATTGAATTACCAATACCAGTAACTTTTACTATTTCACCATTCTGTAGATGTTCAGCAGAAATTTTGTTTTCCAATCCACTAAATGTGTATTCCATAACAAAATTTCAAATGTTTTTATTAATAAAATGTAGGTCAACCATCTTCCCTACATGTGGCGATGTCTTGCATAAGCAAAAAGTTTTTCACTATAATCTAGGCTTATAGCTGCACAAGCCGCGAGGGCGCCATTTCAACTTTCAATAACCTCGATATGGCATGTTTAACGATACATGTATCGAATCCCGATTTACCACCCTAAGCGGATTGAAAAGGCCTCAGGGAATCCTTTAATGGAGCAGGGCGGACTATGTGGCGTGCCTCACCACAACCCTGCATGTTGAGCGGTAGACGGGACTCGAACCCGCAACCTTCACCTTGGCAAGGTGACATTCTACCAATTGAGCTACTACCGCATGGGGTGAACAGGAATTATACTAAAGTTCACCAATTTTTCAATATAATTCCAAGAAAGGAGCAGTATATGAGATTCGAACTCACTCCTGAACAATGGCAATGTCCTATGCGACCATTAACACCTATACTGCAAATTCGGTTTTCCTTAGATCCGAAAACTTAGTCCCGTGTTACGCCTCTGGGCCCTCGCCTGATAAAATTGCTACCATTCAATAATCTATTACGTAATTCAATTATTGACGTCCAGGATGTTTATTAAAACATTCAAATAGTACTGCGGGCCGGACTCGAACCGACATAAGATTGTTTGACAGACAATTGTGTAAACCGAAGTAACTCTAACCTACACCATCCTTACGGAGGAAAAACGACCAAAGTATTAAAATATTTCACCACCGCAGTAGTAGGGACAACGGGACTCGAACCCGTATCTCAACCTTGAAAGGGTTGCCACCTAACCTGTTAGTATGATATCCCCATGTGTATATTTATATAAAACCAGCCGCAGTGATTATAGTCAAAACTATAAGGCAAACTGTTATTCTATGCTTAACAAGGATTTACATATATAAATATACTCTTGTCAAATTTTGAGCGGCTGATGGGAGTCGAACCCACGTCCCTGGCTTGGAAGGCGAGTATAATAAGCCGTTATACGACAGCCGCAATTTTATTCATTAATGAACAATGGGCGGGTGGTCCTTTACATATTACCAACTCAGGATCCTAGGTTTAGCCAAAAGAGAATATAAGCTATTACTCGTTGCAACATTTCATAACATATATTCAAGTTTCAGGATAATATTACCACCCATAAGTACCGACGGTCAGGATCGAACTGACATGGAACCAATTAACCTTTCAACGCCTTATGAGAGCGAGGGTATACGTCGGTATGGTCAGGTCCGAACTCCATCCTACCTCGAGTAGCATAGGGTGGCGAACCTGTTATTGTAGGGCTGAGAGGACTTGAACCTCCGATCTTTTCATTATCAGTGAACTGCTCTAACCAACTGAGCTACAGCCCTATTTAATGTTGCCCGACCGGGATTCGAACCCAGAACTCCAGCTTCAAAGGCTGGCGTGTTAACCATTTACACAGCATCAGGCAATAAAAAATTCATGTAACAAACGAATAAAGTGGTGTAAAACAAATAAACAAATAAAATCATCTTTATGAAGTAACTCTATTCTACAACAATGAATTTGTAGGGAGGCCCAGATTCGAACTGGGATTGCGGACGTATCAGATCCGGAGCCTAAACCGTTTAGCAGATCTCCCCATATTTATGGTACTCGGTATGGGCCTCGAACCCATAATCTCCACCTTGAAAGAGTGGCGAGTTAACCAATTCCTCCAACCGAGCATTTGTACCGGTAACGGGATTCGAACCCGTATCTTTAGCTTGAGAGACTAACCACCTGAACCAATTAGTATGATACCGGCATATTTCCTGTAACATTCGAATAAAGTTTTACATTAACAAAATCCAAACTCTTGAAGTATCTCTATTCTATCAACAAGGAATTGTCGGGATGACAGGACTCGAACCTGCGACCTCATGGTCCCAAACCACGCATACTACCAACTGTACTACATCCCGAATTAAACAGCGTGCTATTTCAAATTCTATACACCAAACGGGCAAACCTTGATGTGTAGTCCGTTTCCAAACAGGATTCTAACCTGGATTCCTCTGTTACCTTTGCCAAGGTGGGTCGTAGGGAGGACGGGACTCGAACCCGCAATCTCGTGATCCCAAATCACGAACCTTAACCAATTAGGCCACCTCCCTGAATTAGCGCTCTAGGATTAAGGATGTCGAGCGCTGCACACCAACCGAAGTTATCCACTATCGTAGGACCATCCGTTAATTGTCTGGGCGACAGGACTCGAACCTGCATAGACCTCGTTCCAAGCGAGGACGGTTGAACCAATTACCGGCATACACCCAGATAAAAATCTTTCCAAATCCTTATTAATTAATATTTCCTCTGCATTCCACGTAGGCGAGGTACTTATTGGCGCCTTAACTAATAAGATAACTCTAAGAGTATGTGAATTATCTATAAGGTTTGCATGCATGATTAATTAGATATTCACAGAGTTTACTTCTAAAGGCTTCAAGGGATTAGAAGCTTGTGGTTAAATATAAAACCAAAATATAATAACTGTTCACACGTCTGGGAATTTCAAATATGATTTAAAACAATTATTATATAGTGGGTGCGCGAGGAGTCGAACCTCGGCCTTCAGAGCTTCAATCTAACGCGCGCTAGCAAATTAATGCAACAACCGGCTACGCTACACACCCAAATTATAGTTAAATTAAATCGGAACAGCTTACGAAAGTGATATATTCTGACTTTCTCCTGGATTCGAACCAGGGAATCAATTCTGAAAAAATTGCATTAAAACCACTTAATTAAAAAAGTTATTGAAGTAACTCTCATAATACACCAGATTTTTTAACTATGTGGAGGCCCCTGGAGTCGAACCAGGATCTACGGATTTTCAGTCCGCCGCATTGACCACCTCTGCCAGACCTCCATGTGCAATCTTACCTGCTGTAGTTAAATCTTTTTGTCACTATATGAAGACCTAACAGAAACACTTGCGAGGGTAGAGCCGGATTCGAACCGGCGGCTTTACGGTTTTGCAGACCGTTCCCATGGACCACTCGAGCATCTACCCATTGACTCCGGTATGGGATTCGAACCCATATAAATGATTTTGCGGACCATTACCTACAACCATTCGGACAACCGGAGAAATATATGTAAAATTACGGAATCAGCGAATAAAGAATAAATATAAAAGAACCAGCGTGTTTACCTGTTTCACCACCGCGGTACGCAATGACCATGGGCCGGACTCGAACCGACAAGGAATTTACTTCCACCGGTTTGGAAACTTATGAAGTATCTCTACTCTTCACCAGTAATATACATTGCGGAGGCTATAGGATTCGAACCTATGGACCGCTGTTAACGGCCTCCGGTTTTCAAGACCGGCGCAATCGACCACTCTGCCAAACCTCCATAATTTCCTTCCTCAACAGTTCATCTACACATCTATGAAGGATATCTGAATCTAATTGTCTTCTCGACAACCAGTGACTGTATAATATTTAAAAGTTTCCTACATCTGTCATAGAGCAATTAATGCAAGTCAAATTCATGACGGGCATGCAGATTCTCACTGCTTTTCTCTTTCACAGTCTCCATCGAGTTGCTTTACTCATCACAATGATCTCAATCACGTGTTTGCCACTACAAGATCTTCCAACTGTCAATTCAGTATTCCCATTGAAGAATTAATCTTCACCCTCGGAAACTTATATTTAAATAATGCAAGCTATAATTTAGTCTTTATAGCAATTTTCATGCGCTCCTGCCGAACGGAAATTAGCATGCTGTACTTTAACTTACTCAACTTGTACGAATTGCATTATTATTCGATATTTTGTTGTACCAATATGTCAAAGAACTATCAATTTTAAAAATTGAGAAAAATACTCCAACGTTCTACCATTAAACTATCCCAGAGCTATGCCAAGGTTGAAGGGGTCGAACCTTCATTTTTAGAGCTTCGTAGCCGGTCCGGGATTCGAACCCGAATGGCAAGAATGAAAATCTTGAATCCTAACCTTTAGATGAACCGGCCATTTTAAATTGCTTTACCCATTACCATACGTTTGGGATATTTCATGCTCTACGACTACCATCCTCCTCTAATCAAATGTCTTTATATATCGCGAATCAAATTTCATCCTTTCAAGTGACTTTACGTAGTTTGCTCTTCGTAGCTAAAGCAATTTGTATTTCAATTTGTTAAAGAACTCTTATGTTGTTTTACAAATATAATATAATTTCTTTGTTGAAACAAATCATTGCATAATAATTTCGTTTTACAAATATAATATAGAAATTATTTTTAGAATTTCAAATTATTTTGTAATTTTTTTATTTTTTATTTTTACAACTCTTTGTAAAAGTTTTACATATATTATATAGAAACTAATTTAATTATTTTCAAATATCTCTAAAAAATTTTATAAAAAAAATCTCCAGAACTTTCAAAATTCTGGAGATTCATATATTGTTCTTTATGATATTTCTCTATTAGATTTCCGCATCTCCAGAATATTTTGCACTAAATTCAAAGCCCAATCCACAAGGTTCACCTGAAATGAGTGAACTAAAAATAGATACCATATGTTGAAATTGTTGCTTCATATCCTAGATTGTTTTATTGTTTCTTTAATTTATAATTTGATTTTATAAGTAAAATACCGTAATATTTAATTTATAATAATATTAAATTAGAAAAAAGTTTAATTTATTTCAAATATTTTCAAAAAATTTTTTATATTAAATTTCTTTGACTACTAATCAAGAAATTATTTTTATATAATAATAAAATAAAATAGCAAAATATGTTTAAGTCTTTAGTTAGAACATTACCATCATTAATCGGTAATGCAAAATTGTCTTTAAAATTAAATGAATATGTTCAAGATACAGAAAATGTAAACTTATTTCATGTTTATGTAAAAAATGCTACTATTGATCCTTTGCAAAACAATATATATAATCATGATATTAAAGTTAATTTATTAGAAGGTTCTTGGGAATATGATATTTCTAGATTCTACAGAAATTATTTCGAAAAATTCTATGATAAGAATTATGAAATAATTAAAGACGATTATCTTTATTATGATCCAACTCAAGAAAATATAAATTATAGAAATAAAGATTATGAATTTGGTTGCAAACGAAACTCATATTTTGCTTATGGATATCAATTTAGTTTCTTTGCACCTATATATATCACTGATGTAAATGACATTCCGGATTATTTTGACTTGCACATATCTATCAAACCTAATAATGAAAAGATTATTAGAATTCATTTTGGTGATGATACATATATAAATAAATACCTTTCAAAATATTTAAAGCAAATAGATGAAAAGGTTATCTTTATATTGAATGAAACTAAACGTGCTACATATTTTGGAATAGATGTTGAGCATGGTGGTTTAGTAAATATTGTAGATAATAACATAAACTACATATTCAACTACCAAACTACTATAAATAACTTTGACAAGATAATTAATGACGGGTTTGTGAAAAACAAAATAGTAATTCGTCAAATATTACCTATTAGTTTTGATTTTAATATTGAAGATATATTATCTAAGATTGAATATAAGCAATACTCATTTTTCAAATTAAATAAGATATATGGTAATTATGTAAAGAATTATGATAACTTACCATTATATGATTTTGACATTGATTACCAAATAATGGAAGTCAATGGAAAGAATGTAATGTCTAATAATACATTCTATTCTTTACAAGAAGCATTTTTGGATATTTATAAGTATGATAATAAAGTTGCTCCTAAATATAATAAATGGAAACTTTCATTATCAGACCAATATGACCCTTATTATTTCAATATCAATTTGAACTTTAATGACTCATATGATAAATATTCAAAATTCCCAAGATTAAATAATACTCATACTATTGATATTGAAACACATCTTTATAATGATAAAATAAATATTAACCAAAAAATTAAAGAACATTTAATAAATGGTACAATTACAAAACAAGAATTGAATGAAGATGTTTATGAAAAATATATATTCAAAAAACCAATCTATGTGGATGAAATTTCAGATAGATTAAAATATAAATTAGGATTAACTGATACAAATGACATATTATATAATTATATTGATCTCAATAATTTAATTAGTACAACCGAATATAAAACAAACCAAACTGAAAATATTACTGGTTGGTTTGATGTCATAGATAGTAATACTAATATATTTAGTGACAGTTTCAAGAATCATTGGACAAAATGTTTGAACAATTATGCTTATTTCAAAGGTATTTTATATGATTTTAATAATTATGTAATAAACAAACAAATTAGTCATTTAGATTATTTCTCAATTTTCTTTTTACCTTCTTATATAATTCTTGATCATGATAATGATTTATTTATGGTCAAATCATTATTTAAGAGATCTAAAGATGATAAATATAATTATAACTTTGGCATAAATACAATACCATTGGATAATTTTATTAATCCACAAACTTCTCAAAAAAATAATTTATTCAATTCAAATAATCTTAATACATACTTACAAACAAATAATTATATCCAACATAGTGAATTTAATAAAGATAAATCTCAATATTGTATAATAGATAAATATATTGAAAATAAATTTATTGATATTAATACATTTATAAATATAATAGCATTTTTATTAAAAACTATATCAATAGATGAAAAATTCCTTCAAAATAATCAAAATGATTTAATAAATGAACGTCAATTTAATATTGACTTAAAATTCTTTAATAAAATATTAGATGGTAAATCAATATTTTCTAAAGATGATTATCATAATATTTCTGACTATACAATAAAATATCTCGGTTGGTTGTTATACAATATTTTATCTTCAATGTTTGATTATGATCGTCAATTATCTTCAATATTTAGTAATAATTCTTGGCGTTCAATAAAAGATTTTAAAAATGATGAATTAGATGGCTTAAAATCTAAAATTTTATTTGAACAATATGTTTTAATTGATAATATTTTTTATATCAATAACATTTTATCTAAAGATCAGTCTACATTTTTAAATTATGATGGTAATGGAATTGGAGATAAAAGTCAATATGTATATTATAAATACAAATATGATAATTCTTTTAAGAATTTATATGAATTTCCTATAGACATCAATAATATTGGTGAAAATACTGAAATTGAATTTTATATAAAGAAAAATCTTATCAATATAAGTGATTTATATAATTACTTAAAAGGTATGATTAGCTCAACTAATCAACCAGAGATGAATTTCACTTATCATCTTTCTGATTCTATTCGAAATTTAAACAAAAATAATCAAATAAATGGACAAATTATTTTTGATAGGATTTATAGTTTTATAACAAATAAAATATTTAATTCTTCATTACAAAATTTGATGAATTTATATCCTGAAACTACATTTTATTATCATATTTGTTATTACTATAATTTGTTGAACTTAAATTATTACAACTTTAACAATGAAAATAATATTTATTTTACAAAAAATGTTCAAAACGAACATCCAATTTATGTAGATGTCACAAATTTTAATAATGTTTATGGTATTAATGCACAAACAACGAAAAAATATATTTATGTTAAAAATCTTCGTCAATTTAATTTTATTAAAGAATTAATAGAAAATGGAAAATTTAATCCCACAAATTTATTTTTGTGTATGCCTTCATATTTTGATAATTACCAAGAATTAAAAAAGCTCAAAAAAATTATATCTAAAAAATCTACTCTTGACATTTATAATTTTAATATAGATACAAAATATTTATCTAATAAATTTAGTTATAATACAAACTTATATATTAACAATAAAAAGATTTATATTAAAGATTTAGGATATCAAACAAAAGTTTATATTTGTTTGTTAGATGGTACTTGTATATATCGTGGAAATGAATATCTAAAGGTATCAAAATATTTTACAACTACAATTGATAATATAACACATGATTCTGGTGATTTATTTAAGTACCATACATTTGTAACAAATAAAAAATTATTAATTGATTATACAAATAAAGGTTTAACTAGCTTTATATATCCTAATATATTAAATAATATTGATAAATTAAATGGCCAAAATTTAACATTTGTTGAAGGAATATCTAATTTGTATATTTTAATTCATAATTCTAATGAAAATATATTTGAAACAATATGTGAGTATTATAATATCAATCAATCTAATTTAGAGAATATAAAAGAGGAAGAAAAATATACTAAATATATTTTACCTAAAATATTAGATGATATTTATAATGAAAGATATCAAGCATCTAAAGATAATACTCCAATTTGGGATACAACTATTGTAGGAAAATTTGAAACAACTTCATATTTATTATATCAAAAATATTTGGCTAATCTTAATAGTTTACCAAATAAAATAAATATTATAAATGAAATTAATCAAAATAATAAATCATTTTATTTGTATTCTCCTATAGAATCTAAAATAAATGATAATTATGATTTGAGTTTCTTTACTTCTAATGGTGATGACTCTTTACAATTCTCTGAAAATACAATCGTTTCATATTTAGGAATGGATTATCAAATATCTTCATCATATGTAGGTGATATTACATATGTAGGTACCTATAGTAACAAGATAATACGAAAAATAGAATTAGTTGATAAAAAAATTTACTTGAATGCTTATTATAATAATTTTGGGTATTTTTACCCAAAATATGGGATAGCTAATGACTATTCAAAATCTGTACCTTATGGTATAATACCAACTGATACTTATAAATTACCTAATGAAAAAATAATAGAAGAAGGAACAAAAACAAACATTTATCAAATTAATAATTCTGATGATTTACATTTATACCAAACAACAGAATTGTTAAATGAAGATATAGTAGAACCTATATATAATAGTCCATATTACATAGATGGTGAAAATGATTATCAAAAGACATTAATTAAAAATGGATTCATACAATTCAAGGACAATAAATATGTTTATCGTTCTAATCCATCATTCTTAAATAATTATGCTTATGAGTTAAGTTATTCTGAAATTATAGAATTATTAGTAGAAAAAATTTATAATGAATTAATTCAACAAAAATACTTAAATGAAGATATAGAAATAAATCACCCATTGGATATTCAAGCATTTTTATTTAAAACACTTTATAATTTAATATTAGAACCTAATGATGGTAATAAAGAAAATCATTTATTAAAAGATTTTCCTAAATATTTTAATATTGATGCTAATTCTAATTCATTCTTAAGGAGATATTTTGAGATAGAAAATGAATCATCTGATAATATATTAAATGACCCTAACTATACAAATAAATATTATGAATTTTGTAAATATTTTTCTGACCCATTAAATATAGAAAAAGTAAGAAATAATTTAGGTTTTAAAAATTTCATTAAATTAGATAAAGGATTAAGTGGTGAAGATGAAGTAGATGATCTAATTATCAAAGAATATATAGAAGATTTTTATGAAATATTATCACAAAATATTAACTTAAAAACTCTTTATGTTCATTATGATAATTATTTCAGTAATTTAATAAATAATTGTAAATATATTTTTAGAAATTCATATACATCAGAAGATATATATGAAACAATAGATCGTCTATTTAGAAATGATAATGTTAATACATATATATCTTCATATATTAATAGATTTGAATCATTTGATACTATTTTAAGAGGTAATGGATTATCATTAGAAACTACTTTAACTAAATCATTATTAAATGATGATATTTATCTTATAAAAGATGATACAAATAATATTCAAATATCACAAAATGGAGAACAACCAATAAAAGAATATAAATTATCATTATTAAATATTATATATTCTATTATATCTTTAAGTGCATATTATATATATTGCATACATTCAGAATATTCACAAAATAATTTTGAAGAATATGGATCTAACGATTTTTATGGTTATTTAGATTATATTAAACCATTATTAGATAGTTTTAATTTTTCTAATAGTGAAATAAATGAATTAACACAAAAATGTAATTATAGCAACACAATTTTAATTAGAAGTAAAAAAGAAAATTGTATAAAAGTAATTAAATTCGGAATTAGAATATTATTGCTTTATTTATATAATTATAAATATGACATCTTTAAAAGAATCATTATTGAAAAATTAAATAATTTAGAATTTTATGAAATATCAAATTATAAAAGAATAGATTTGTTATCTTTTGAAGAAGCTGGATTTGATATAAATAAATTGTATAATTATAAATTTGTAGATAACACATTAAATACATTTGATGTTGATGGAAAAACATATGGTTGTTATATAATTAAATCAAGTATTTCAAACTCACAAAATACTTTCAATTTAACTAATTCAATTTATTTTGACCATATAAAAAAGGATAATCAATACTATCAAATATCAGATAATATTTTAAATAACTTTACAAAAGAATTATTACCATTGATTAAATATAATTTATTTGATGAATTCAATAGATCATTTGATGTATACAATCCTGTATTATTACCTGAAAAGTTCATATTAAGTAGTCAATATATTGTAGAGAAAAATACTAATTCGACAAATTCTTATATATTGAATAATGATATTTCAAAAATTGTCATAGATTCCTTCAATACTAAATCAGAAGGTTTATACAGACCATCTATCTATAAACTTAAAAAATATTATAACCAAAATTTAATTATACATAGATACACTAATTTCATTGAACCTACATTTATAGTAGCTGATGTTTTGTATTTATATAATATGAAATATAAAAATACAAAATCATTATTTGGAAATGATAATATTTACAGATCATATATCAATATAAATAAATATGAAGGAATACCTTTGTTCTCTGATAAAGACCAAAAATATTTGTTTAACTCTAATCGTAAAAATTATGATATTATTAAAGAAATAGAATATAAATCATTTAATGACAATCAGTATTATTTATTAGTACCTAAATTTGAAATCAACTTCAATAAATATTTTACTTATGATCTTCTCCTTGAATATGAGCAAAAAGATCAAATTATTAAATATTTCACAAATTATATACAAAAATTTAATTCAAATTCAAAGTTAGATGAAAATGAAATATTATTTTTATTTAATAAGTATAAAGTTACTTTTATATCTAATCCAATCAAATTGAATTTGAATAAAACTAAAAAATTATATACTCTCAAATATATATTTACTCTTTTATAAATGCCAATAAAAAATATTAATTTAATGCAACAAAAGGATGATTCTTTTTTCTCAAAATCATCTGAACAATATATTCAATCATTAGCAAATTTAGGTCAAAGAATAGGTATCAAAGGAGATTCACCTAAATATGGGTCATTCACCTTTAATGACATCTATAAATATATATTTGGTGAGTCCGAAAATCTATCTGATGAATTTATTGGTTTTATTAAATATGAGAATAGTAAAGATTCATTAAATATAAAAAAGGGATATTTAGGATATGTTCAAAAAGATGAATTAGTTAATTGTGATTTTATTTTGAAAAATGTCCCACAATCAAAAAATGAAATTACTACTAAAGGTGTAAAATCTATCAATGATATATTCAATAATTATACATTGAAAGAGAAAACTAATTTTATGTTAAATTTGAATATATCAGATTTTGATGAATATTTAGATAATTCTATCATAAAAATTAAAGACAATATAATGTATGTTATATTGTTAATCAAATCATTAAATACTAGTTCAAGTAAAATATTGGTATATTACCAATTTGATTTAGTAAATAATCAACTTTTATATAATTTAAGATTAGAATATTTATCAAGTCAAAATAATTTGAATGATACTTTAGTATTATTAGAATTGGATGATAGATATTTACATGACCCTAATAAACAAAACAAATACTATTCATTATATAAAATTAATCGTAATGATTTACAAACAATATACAAATATAATTCTAAAAACATTCTTTTAGAAAATGAAATATTTTATAATATTGTAAATTATTTAACTAAAGATGAAATATCATCAGAAAACTATATTAAACTTTTTGATGAAATTGATATTTCTAATATTGATGAGATATTAGATCCCAATTCTATCTTTGGTTATTTCTTCATTACAGACCCAAGTGGTCAACCAATAAGTTTATATAGTAGAATTAATTTAGTATATGATGAAGATATTACAAATGGTTATCAATATATTATTCAAACAACTTCTAACGAAAAAAATAATTTTAATAAATTATTAAATCAATTACATAATAATACTGATTCTAATAATACTGATATACTAACAAATTATATTCAAGATATAAATAACCAAAAGAATGATTTGTTACCTAAGATTTTTGAGTATTATAACAATCGTTTTTATTTTGATTCTATTTACAACTTTTATTTGAGAATATTACAAACAATCTATGAGGATAATATCAATTTATTAGTCGAAGGACAAACTGATGAAAAGGCAGAAGTTCTAGATTATGATAAATATAATTGTATATTGTACATACCTGTTAATTTAGAGTTTAAATATTTACAAAACAATAATAATGATTTTGAAATATACTTTAGTAATGATATTTTCATAAATGATAAGAATTTAGTATTAAAACCTATTCTTAAAGAACAACTTAATAACATTATATTCTCTTCAAATGAAATTACTCAAGAAAAAACTAGAGTAATTGATTTTTCAATGGATTTTAATAATTATTCTGATTATGTTCTTATTAATCAAATTTGTGTAAACCCAAAATATATTTTACCATTTATTGATATTGATACAAATAACTGGATTATAAATGGTGAAAATTCCGGTTTATCTTCATTTATAGATAATTATATTGATCAAAATATAATCATTATTTATACAAAAGGTCAAGGTGAAGGAATTTACTTATCTAATTTGAATAAGAATATTAGAGAAAAAATCAATCAAACAATATTTGATGACAAGACTTTTTATTTAAATCCTTATCAATTGACGATTAACAATATTGATATAAATGAAAATATATCAAATAATTTGTTATGCCATGCCGCTTTACCTCATATAAATGGTAATAACTATGATTATTTCGAATCCACATTAGTATTTTCTATTATTTCAAACAATTGCATAGAAGATCATCAAAATATTAAATTGAATAATTTTGAAATATGTACATTATGGAAACTTGTAAATAATGAATGGCAAATTATCAATAGTGTTGATAATCAATTCTTGAATTTAAGTGATTTGTTTAATGCCCATTTAGCGATGAATAGAGAATATAATTTTAAGAATTATATTTATGATTATATAGGACTTTTATTGGATCAACATTATTATTTGAATGAATTGCAATCGGAAAACAATTTATTCTTAATGTATCCTGAGAAAGAAGTACCAGATAAAGTAGAGATTACTAAGTTGAACCCAAATACATTATCTATCATGTTGAAATTTATCACCAATCAAATTTCAATCAATAATAATGTATTATCAAAATATACAAGTGATGTTAAAAGTGAAAATTATATTGGTAATTTAAGTAATAAATCTCAAAGTTCTGATTCAAAACCTTATAAATATATATCATTTAGTGGTACTAAAGGACAAGTATCATTAAATGATTTATATGAAGATCCATATTATCAAAATATATATGAATCAAACCAATCTGTAACAGAATTAGAAAATAGTAGTACTAATTTATCAGTTGTAGAAAATATTTCATCATATAATACTACATTAGAGCAAATTTCTACAATTACTTCTATTGAACCTCAAACTAATTACAATATTGAATATTCAGATTTCATATTTAATAAGAATTGCCCAACAATAAATTTAGCAGAAACTTTATTAAATAATGTTACTTTATTAAATAGACTTAATTTTATAATACCTAATAAAAAAGATTCATCATCAGTATTATATGGTGCATTTATAGGAGCTGAATTAGATAAATCTAAGAAAAATATTTTTTCTATTAGATCATCTAATCATTTACATAATTTAGGTACTCAAACTTTAATTGATAAAGAAGATAAAGATAATTTTGAACACCAAGATAAATTGTTTATCCAATTCAAAGAAATAGAATTAAATGGTGACTCTGTATATACATCAAGTTTATTTGATAAAAGAATATATTTAAATACCGCACAAACAGAATATAAAAATTATAATAATTTTGTTTTAAGTGGATATATTCCTCAAAATATAATAGATACAATAAAGCAAGAATCTTCTGAACATAATTCTTTATTCTCATATTCAATTGATTCTCACTCACCATCAGAATCACTTGTAGAACCTGATATTAATGGAATTTCCGTATTAAACAATAATGCTTTACAGACATTAAATTCTATTGATGAGATGACTGGTAATTATATTGTTGTTAATAGATGTAGTAGAGAAAATAAAAATTATTTGATTGTAGATTTACTAAAATATTTAAGAATCAATTATGGCTCTTCAAACAAATTACAATCATTATTAAATAACAATAATTCTTCTAATAAATTATTTAAATCTTACTCAAGAGAATTAGATTTATTTATAATTTATACAACTAGTAATGTACCATGGTTAGCTATTAATGAAGATTTAGTAAATATTGAAATCTTAGATGAAAAAGGTATCTTTACATTTAATAAAGATATAACTTTATCACAATATGTTTTTGATGATGTTACCAAATATATTACTATTTCTTGTTAATTATGGTAGAATTTAATAATATAAAAATCATTATTACCGGATTTGATAATGAATTTGATAATGAATTAGCTAAAAAAATTGTAGAGATTAATGATAATTTATCTATATCTCCAAAATTTACAACTGATAAATTTTTCATAAATAATACTAATCAAACATTAGATTATTATATTAGTTTGAATAATATTTATTTAGCATATAAGAATAATTCATTACTTTATGTAAATACCGATTCGAATAATATATCTACAGGTATAACCAATGATGATTTTATCAATAATGATGTATCTGTAATCAGTATTCCTAATCTAAATATGATTAGCGATAAAACTTTATCAGAAAATGATATTTTAATTATATGGGTTGATAGCAAATCTAATGGTAAAGAATCATTTAATGAAATAAAATATTTGCAAGATAGATTGCAAAATTATAAATATATGTATTTTTACCAAGAAGAGATAGATACAATAGCACAAACAATTATAGATTATCTAGAAGCCCCAGAAGAATTAAAAATAGAAATTTTAGAAAATAATTCATAAAAAAGTTAAATTATATTAAATTCAAATACTATTTTGTAAAAAAATAGATATATAATATATGTTTGATGATAATAACATGATGGGTGGTGGCCCAGAAGGTAAATGGCTAAACCGAAATACTGGAGAAACACTTTATGTCATGAATAGCGTCATGGATGGAGAATCAATGGTGTTAATAACAGACCACGGAGAACTTACTGGTCCTGATATAGAATATTTTATGAATAATTATGTAAAAGATTCTGATGATACCACCGAATATAAAGTTACAGATGCTGAAACTGGAGCTATTGCTAAAATGACTGATGAAGATAAACAAAAAAATAATCAACCAAAACCAGTTTCAAAACTAGAAAAACATGATAATGATTTTTTTATAGATGATATACCATATGTTCCGCCGGTAACACAAAACCAAATAAAACAAGAAGAACCACAATTAAAGAACAAAGATATAATCAAAAAACTATTTGACAAGATTGATTCAAAACCTCAAATTCGTTTGACAATAGATTGGGCAGATTTCCCAAAAAATGAAATATCAACACTTGTAAACTTTTTAGATGTTGATATTAAAGACATTAGTAGATATATAGAGAAGGAGTTTATGACTACTGACGAAATATCAGGAGAAATTACCAAAATTATTGAATCAAAGTTAAATGAAAACAACTGAAAATGAACTTAAGTTACTTAATTCCATATTAGACCATAAAGAAAATGTAGAAAAAGCACAAGCATACATTAAAGAGAATTTTGGAGTAAATACAAAGTATGATGAAGAATCTAATACAATCAATATTTGGACATCTAATATCAATGAAAGCTTACAATTATTAGCCGCTAAGGAATATATAGAAAGAGAAATTGGTCTAGATTCTGTAAATGTAAAATATGGAGTTAACTAATTACAAAAATAATAGCTTATCTAATGATAAGCTATTTTTTATTCTCTGAATAAACAGAAAGCACACAGGTTAATTTTTGTTAAAATCTTAATAATTCTATTATTTAACATTTTTTAATTAACCTGTGTGCTTTATAAAGATTAAACTAAATCAAGAATACCTTTAAGTTTATTTGCAGATGCTTGAATTATTGATTCTGCTTGTTTAGTATCTTTAGATGTAGAATAATCATTGTGTTCTTCAAATATATCTTTGACATATTGTGGATAGCTTTTATCTTCTAATGCAACTATTTGTCGATTATAGATAAAATGCTCTATAATATCTTCTTCACTTTTTCCTTCTATCCTTCCAATATAATTCTTTTGATTAACTAGATGATCAATATAATTTCTAACTTGGTTGTCATCATAATAATCAAGAGAAAAATCAATATCTTTGGCAGATACCTTGAATTTCTTGTCAGAATTAGTTTTAGATTTACGAAGAATAATTGGTAAAATATTATCTGATTGATCCCCTTTAATTATCTTATCAATAACAATAGTCTTAGGATTAATTTGGGTAACTTTTACAGATTTCTCTACAACATGATTATAAAGTTGTTCATTTTGATTAAATTCATAATTCAAAAGAAAATCAAAATCTTGCTCATTATGCTCATCTGTAAAAACACCTGCATCTTTATTCCACCAAATAGTAAAACATTTGTTCTTATCAGTATGTATTAATTGCTTAAGGTCATTATCTTTAGACCATATAATACAATTAGTACCTTGTTTATTTAATTCATGAGACCAAAAATACATCCAATCATCACCTTCTAAATCTTTTTCTCTATAAGTATTTATTCCAGTTTGTTGTAATGTGGCAATAAAATCTTCATAAGCACTAAATACTAAATCCCAATTTATATCATCTGAACGAACTCTAGTACCTTTATATTCTACATTTGCCCCTTCAATATCATGATGTAAACATGATGGTAATTCTATTTTTGATCTCCAAGAACCACCATCTGCAAAAAACATTATATTATCTATAAGTGGAAAAGTACGAAGAACAACATTAATTGATTTAATAAGCATTATTTTCAAATCTTGACAAAGCTCAAAATCATCTAAATACCTATTATTCATAACAGATAATCTACTAATTAATAGCCAGTTTCCATCAATTAGTAGAGTCAATTTACTTTTCGACATACATCTACTTAGAATATATTTATAATCAAAAATAGAAAAACCCAACTATATATTTTCATACAGTTGGGTTATTTGTTAATTTTGGTTAAAATCCAATTCTTACTCCTTTGAATTCTTCTTCTGTTGTTAATTCTTTATAATGATAATCATAATATTCAATAGGACCAAAATTCTTATATAAGTTATCTTTTACATCATCATTATACCATTCATACATATCTTTAAGAGGAGGTAATTCTAAAAGATGTTTAAGATTATGTTTTTGTATACTCCACCCATCATGAACTAATCCAGTAAAAATAGGCAAATCCCATTTATCCCAATAGGTCATTGCAGAATTTTTAGGCCAATTTCCATTTACATACCCATCATACATAGAATCTAAGCCCTTGAGATAAATCCAAAATCTACAGAATAGCCAATGACATAATTCAATTCGTACATTTTCTGACCAATATTCTTTATCATCTGGTCCTACTCCACTTACAAATGATGGATCTGTTTGTGAATATGTACACCATCTACGACTTACAAATACTCCACATGGCCACTTTTGTTTTTCAAAGTATATCCATATTTGTCTATTACCACCATTCTTATTACCATCAATACGAATTTTCTTAACCTTCATGTTTGCTTCCTTCATAAATAGAAGGTTATTTATCTGTTCAATTACTTGTTCTTTAGTCATAATTAGTATTTAATAAAATCAATGTTTTTGATTTCTGTACGATGCAATGTCAAATATTCATTTTCAACAACCATTTGTCTTGAACGAGTTTTAAAATTTAATTTTTCTCGATGACGTTCAATTACTAAATCCACTGCATCACCATGAAAGGAAGCTTTCAAAATTTTATCATTATATACCTGTGAAAGAACTGAATGGTAATAACATGCTCCATTGTTTTTATTAAATACACAAACATTAAGTTCGATGTCTTTAGTTTCACCAATTCGATTTTGCCAATCTTTCCAAAATTTCTTTGTCATAGTTGTAATTAAATATTTTTGTTTTTAATATACAACTCTGAATTTTTCAGAGAGGCCGCCACCTGATTTATAGTTTCAGGAAACTTTTATTTAATAAAGTTTATCAATCCACTCCTGACGTTTATTCTTCTTTTCAATTTCCTCAGAAATCATCTTTAAGAAAGTATAACCATTCTTCTTAAGAAGATTCCAATTGAGAATATCCTTAATTATATTCTTAACCAATTTGATGTAGTTGAGGATTGTTTCGATTGTCTTCATTTTATTTATATTTGTTTTACATATATAATATAGAAACTTTATTAAAAATTTCAAATATTATATCATTTTTTATCATAATGTAAATATCTCATTAACCATTTAAGTGTACCTATAAAATGTTCATTAGATGGATCTACTTTATCAAGTAATTTCAAAATAACAGACTTTGGCAGATATGTACTACATTTATGTGGATGTTTGAGAAGAAAATCAACGATGTGATCTTCATCAAAATCAAAATAATCTTCAGTAAACCCTGATATATGTTCTACAGAGCAATGTGTCCATGCTCCTCTACCAGGAAGTTCTACATCAAATAGTTCATCCTTCCAATATCCTTTAATGCAAATTCCTAATCTCATCTTAAAAAACTGTATTTGACATTATTATTTCAACATCTTCATCACTTATATTGACTGGCTGAGGATTTGTAAACCTTGAATAAATACAAAATCCAAGTACTCCAAATATCATTACGACTATTAGTAACTGAAGTAACCATAAAAACCAGTCTTCTTTAAATGATTTTTTGAAGTTCTTCCAATCTTGTTTATCCATAATTATTTCTATTTATTTACATATATAATATAGAAATAAATCAAAGAAATTCAAATAATATATGAAAAATCAATTATTTAAAATAAAAATGTCAGGTTGTACCTTGTACAGCCTGACTCATTAAGATTCAATATGTGTGTTGGTTATTTACTCAGCTACAACAATTGAGTCCAATGCAACTGTGTCAGCAGCAAGAGAATCAACTACTGCAACGCTATCAACAACTGTAGAATCTACTGCTGTGCTATCTGCATCTGTAGTATTACCTGCTCCACCGCAATTACAGCTACCAAGAGCCATGCTGAACATAATTGCAAACATCAAACTAAAAATTGTCTTTCTCATAATTTGTTTAATTTGTTTAATTAATTTGTTAATACTTAAAAATGTTTTTTCAAACAGAATAAATATAGAAAGGTATTCTATACAAATTCAATATAATAATAACTTTTTTTCAAATTGAATTATCTTCTACCACCAAAATTTCCATTTCTTTGGTGATTTCCTTGATGTGAATCAATTCTTCTATTATTTCCACCTCTATTTATATCAGGTCTTGTATCTGGTCTACTACTTCTTGGTTGTACATCTGGTCTACTACCTCTTGGTCTTGTATAATTTCTATGATTTCTAGGTGGTATTATTCTTTGATGAACATTTGGATTTCTTGGTCTATCAAATCCTCTATAATGACCCGGGCTAAATCTATAATCATAACGATGTGGTCTAAAATAAGGTCTATGATCAAAATGTGTAAATGGTCGTCTATAAGCTCTTACATACCAATAATTGTTATAATAGAATGGATAGTAATAAATATCTCTATAAAGATAGTAAAGTAAAGCACCATCTCTATAATAAGGTATTCCATATTGAATAATTACATCAAATGAAATATTAGAACGAACTACATCAACTTCATTTTCAATATAAATATCATCTTGAGTTGTTGCATAACTATAAACTTCACAGCTACTTATGGTAAATAACATCATAAGAGCTAACAAATAAGTCATTAACTTTCTCTTCATAATTCGTCTTTATTTAATAAATTTTGTTTTTCTAATTCATTAGCTAATAAAGTTGCATTTTGTACAACCGATTTAGCAATAGTTTCTATAGTAGGTAAATTATATTTTTTTGAATATTCATTTGTAAACGTATAGAAACTATAATTAGAATATATCCTCATTGCACATTCTTGAATAAATCTTTTCTTAGTGTATGGTAATACTTCATTTTTTACTTTTCCATCAAATTGTCCTGGAGTAGGTCTTTCAACATATATTTTCTTACCATCTTTAAGAATAGGCAATCCAGAATTTGGATCACGAAGTTCAATTACATCATGAATAGTAAATGGTGCATCATCATATACATTTAATCCAGAATAAGGGTCTAACCAATGACTATCATCTAAATTATGAATTTCATGTATATAACTAAACCAATTCTTATAAAATTTTTCTTTTAAGCTACCATCATTATATTTAGATTGAATTTGAAATTCATCATCATCAGGATAATGTGTCTTAAGAAATTCTAAAAATGGATCAGAACCTAATGAGAATTTCAATATTCTTTCTAATCCATCAACAGTAAAATCTCCTTGGTGATCTGTTGTCTTACCAAAGTCAATATTTATCTCATTTGATACATTAACTTCAGATGATTCACTAGATTCTCCAGATTCACTAGATTCTTCAGACTCTTCTTCTTTTTCAGTTTCTTCAGATGTTTCTTCAGATGTTTCTTCTCCATCAGATTCATCTTCTAAATATTCATATAAAGTATCTTCGAATTCTTCAAACATCTTTTATTTTAAAAATAACAAATCAATATTTGTCCTCATATTTTTATATTTTTCCTCGAAGTTTAATATATTTTTGAATACGTTCACCTTTACGTTTCTTCATAGCTTTATAATCTTCAATAGTAGGGCAATCATTCATTGTCAAACCATTTATTCCATGAACGGCATCATATTTCTTTTTATAATAGTCATACATATCTGATTCAAAAAGACCATTAAAAAATTCATTTAAAACTCTTGTCAATTCATTATAATCACCACTAATAAGATATCTATGAACACATTTACCTGTTGTTTGATTATAAGCTAAATATCCATAATAAGGTGTTTTTGAATCAGAATAATAAATAAACATCTTATCATAAAATTCATCATTCTTTTCATTATAAGGTAAATTATAAATCATACAATTTACTTTATTACGGTTAAATTGATCCAATTTTTCGACTTTTGGGTAATGATGTTTATGGTCATCATCATCAAAATACATGTGGCCGAATCCATCAAACAACATATATTCATGTAATCTACTCATTCCGATGATATTTGCCAATGTATCAAAATGCTTTTGCTTTATATTACTTACTTCTAAATAATAAAAGTTAAATTCTAAATTATTATAAATCTCCATTTTCTTTTTGTTTTAAATAAATTTCAAATATGTTCTTTTTACAAATTCTATACCAAACTAATTTATAAATTGGTACCTTAAAATACCAATCTATATAATTATCAGATTCATCTAATCTCTCTTCTAATTCTTTAAGTTGTTTCCTAAAAAATGTATTATCTTTTAAAGCCTGTTTAAGATATACTTCTAATAAATCAATCCTTTCACTAACTAATTTATTAGAAGTATTTATAGTATTTTGAAAATCATAATATGTATGTGATTCTTCCATTAGACTTCATTTTGTAATATAATTTCAAGTTGCTCAATTATATTATCTATATTTTCTTGTGTAAGTTCTTTCTTATTTAATTCAGAACGAATATAATTAACAACTGTTGACTTAACTATCTTCTCTTTAAATTTCTCTTTTAATGCTTGATAAATATCTACAATAGTTGCATCTATATCAAACATTAAATTATTTTCATATGAAGTCTTCATTGAGATTTCATATAAATTTATAAATATTGTACTAAGATATTCTTTTGTAAAGAATTTTTCAGTTTCTGAAAGTTTATTTACAGGAAATAATTCTTGAATAGATATAGCAGTCTCTTCATATGCATTTTCTGTATTAAAATGAAAATACCCTATCAAAGAATATGGATAGTTATTAATATTTAAACAATTATCTTCTACTAATTTCCTAAATTTTTTATCTGATAATAAATCATCTTCAAAATGACTCATATCATTACAATAAAATAGCAATGGAATTCCATTACCAAAAAGTTCTTTTTTATTATCCTTATCTTTGTATATATTAATTGCTACAAAAGAATCAACCATTATTTTGTTTTAGATATTTTTTCTTGTTCTTCCATGAACTCAATCATTTTATGTTTTGCAAAATTCTCTAATTTCTCATAATCGGGATATCTTGCATTCAATAATTGAATTTCTGTTCTATTAGATGGTATTACCAAAATAACTAAAGAATCATCATTTATTTCTTTTTCATTATAAAAAGATTTATCAAGATGGTACTTAAATTGAGAGACCATTTCAACTCCTTTAGCTCTATTAACATTATACACATCAACATAAGCTACTAATATAGCTTTATCACAATTTAGCATACATATATCACCATATATTTGATATTTATATAGTAATATATGTATGCTAAATTCAAATAATATTTAATCTTCTAATTCAACTTTTTTATTATCAGAATTGATGATTATTGTTTTCTTAGGCCCATGAATTGCTACCCCAAGAGATTCTAAAAGACCACATACTCCTAAAAATAAAAAGAATGTAGTCCATGGGTATTCACAAACCAATTCAAAAAATTCTCGCATATATTAAAAGAAATTTTTAACAACTTTTTCTTCCTTCTCAGAAATTAATTCATTATCCCAATAAAGGCTAACTTTAATAAATCCATCACAAAAGGCAACAGCATGCCGAAATTTAACATCAACCTTTAAATGATTTTTAATAGCATTTTTTATCTGATCTTCATTCATATTACTTAAATATAATTGTTTTATAATCTTCTATCTGCCACTCATTAATATGTGATTGAAATTTTTTTCCAATATCCGATGGTACAACCATAAGATTTTCTATAGGCCAATAATTATGCCGTTTGGCACAACGCCTAACATAAAGAGTTACACAAGGAATATCAGGATTTGTTTTATAACTTACTTCTTTGATTTTTGCTGGGAGATAAATATAAGGTTCAGGAACAACATCTTCAGGCATTTCCATCCAACGTGTACTTACTCTAACTTCACAATTCTGACCAACTTTTACAAGCTCAGGATTTGTTATGCATGTCTTAATCTTTTTCATATTTATTTTATAAAAACCCAATCTATATTACGTTCATTAATAATTTTCTTAACATTTTGATATTCTTCATATGTTAATAAACTATCTATATAACCACCTCCACATGTTACTCCAAAAGGTTTAGTTGGAAATAGACTTAAATAAAATATTAGAGGTTGTACTTGTGCTTCTTCAATTATTTCATTTGCTATTTTTTCAACATTTGTCATATCTTGCCCATTTTGGTTTAGTTACCCATTCTATATAATTAGTCCTTGCTTGTGGAGTATCACAATAATCATCATAATATTCGATATCAAAATTGGAACCATTTAGAATATCCCAATCTTCTTGTGTATATCCACCAGCTATAAAAGGTTTTTTATCAATCATATATTTATATTCCAACGTTGCATTAACCAAGCTTCTTGAGCCATCATAAGAAGCCAAATCAAAAATATATTTGTAAAAATACACATAAAATAGATAAAGCCCATTTGTATTTTATCTTTCCAAGTAGGACAAGGATCTTCTGTTCTTCCGGCTAACCTATTAATAAGAACACAACAAAGTGCTACTACAAATGCTAATATCCAACAATAACAATAACTTTCATTAACCAAATATTCTAATGTCATAATGTCCAATCATATTCATTTAACATATATTCAAGTAGCTTCTTATGATTATTATTCATCCAACCTTCAGCTATATAAATAAATTCAAATTTCTCTTCATCAAAATTATACAAACCTGTTACTTTACAAATCTGTTTATGATGAGAGTTTAACCTATACAAAACACAATAAAGATTTCCATTTTCATCATACTTTGTAGGTTGAAATGTATACTTTCCAGACTTAACCGAATTTGTCTTACTCTTGCCCATAATTCATCATCTTAAGTGTATAACATGAATTCATATAAGGATGAAGCTCAGGGCCAAAACACCAGATGTTATCTTTATATCCAACATAAAAAGTACGCTTATTCCTATTATCGAGAACTTTAAATGCAATCTTATTATCCATAAGTGGGCGTCCAGTAATCTTCTGGGCCTCCTTAAGAACTGCCTCAAAGAACTCCTTTACTGACTTATCTCCACAAGTTCCGTGAAAACCATTCTCCTCATAAGTTGCAGTACGATCAACAACTGAACAAGGATAAGAGAAAAACTCAAGAACCTTAAAACGATTTGGATCAAATGTCATAATTGTATATATTATTTATTGTTAATTGAATTCAAAGCAATTTCATATTCACCAGGACGAAAATTGGAAGTAGGTTGTTCATCTACAGAAACTCCATACATTACACCTCTATTCCATCTATCACATTTTTCTTTCCAAGCTTCTTCTTCAGTATATTCCTCATTAATATGATCTGAATGCAACAACCACCAAAGATTTTCAATTGCAACTTTTCGAAGAATATCGTGATTTTCCTTATTTGAGAGACAAATCCAATGCCAAAATTCGGTAATTTCACCAAGCTTCTTATTGTCTTCAAAAACCTGGATTTTACGTTTACCGTATGTCTTGTTAAGTTTCTTAATTGTAATCATATTATAAATTATTTACATATATAATATAGTAAATTTTATATAATATTCAAATTTTATAGAAATTATTTTTTATCATATATGGCATTTCATGATTAACAATATAATCTAATTGTATTTGTGTTATATTACTAATCCATTCCTCTATATATGTAGTGCCTACTTTTGTATATTTGTTAGGCCAATTCATTCTACAACGCCATACAAGGTATTTCTTTATTTCTTCAGAGACATTTACCATAGTATTTCATAAATATTTTATGTGCTAAGACTTCTGCCGATAATCCTTTTAAATTGGTATTTCTTGTTACCCAATTCATAAGGATATTATGTCGTGATTTAATATAAGATTCACTTAGCATCTTTATGCTTCTCTTTATATGTTTTATATTCTTTATTATATAAATTGACAAAATAATTACCTATGTCTTTCAATTTAGTAATTATTTCAGGGTCACATTCGAATGCTTGATAACGTTTATTTCCTTCATCAATATTATCAAGTATCTCATGCATTTTATTTATAATTCCATTATATTGGTACATTGCATTTTCAGAAGTATAGTAATTATCTTGATAGATATTCTTATATTCCTGCATCCATCCCATGTACTTATAAGCATCATCATCAGAAGGTTTAAGCAACTTACCATTAAATGTTACTTCTCCCTTGAATCTAAAGAACTCATCTCCATACCAAGAATCTGTACAAGTTTCAAAGAACTCTCTTGTGAAGAGTTTTTTAGCCCGAAGTTCCGCTAATGTCTTTAAAAAATCATCACTTAATTTTCGTTTCATGCGTTCTTTATATCTATAAATATTTTACCAATAACTTTGTGAGCATTATACCAAGCACATACGTTTGCGACTACAAGTAAACTAATAACCAAATATTCCATATTATAAATCAATATTGTTAATAAATCTTCTATTAATCTAAATGTGATTCGATTCTCATTTCAATTCCTTTGGTCTTTGCAAAATCACGTACAATCTGATAATACTTAAGCTGCAAGTTTTGCATTTGGTACCAGATAGCTTCCACAGGGCAACCAATCTTTTTGAAATAATTGTAATCTTTCTTTGGAAGCTTTTTGACAATCATCTGAAGTACTTCATTGCCACGATATTTACGAGCAGCTTCATCAATTTCTGTGGCTCTTTTTGATTTACGATACTTAAGCCAAGTCATTCCACACCCCATACCAACGAATGCAAATCTTTGTTTCTTTCCATTTACATCAGGTATTTCGTCTTCAAGAATTGACTTGTAACCAGTTTCACCAAGAAAAGCTTGATACATTTCATCTATATGTTCCTTAAGATAATCAAGCAGTTCATCCCCAATAGTCTTTTTGGAATTCTTTCTTTTGTATTGAGGATCTCCAAGCTCTTGAATGAGCTTAGCTGCTTCCTCTTTTGAAAGAATCTCATTACGATAATCCTTCTTGGTAATGCAATAGAGGGCCCATCTCTGTCTTGGTGTAGCTGTATTATTCTGTTCCATATCTATATATTATTTACATATATAATATAGAAATTTCTATAAAAAATTCAAACAATATATAAAAATCCATCTACTTTCACAAGCAAATGGATTTAAAGAATCAAGTTTCGTCCAGGTCTCTTCAGATGAGTTTTTATAGTCTCCCTGGCTGACTGTCAATATGGTGTATTACAGATTCTGCTAAGGTAATCGTGGAGTCAAATAGCAATCTTCAGTCATTTTCACATTGACTCTATCACCAATTTTATATTTACGATATGTGGTGCCATCAACTGTACGTGTGGTCTCTTCCCAACCGGTATTTTTAGTACGATTGCAATACTTATAATAAATATGATATTCAGTTTCAGAAGCACGACCACCAACTAAATGCCAAGAACTACCAATATCTTCATACTTATCAAGAATGCATATCTCGTATGTGTCATATTTTGTTGGATGATTTTCCTTATAGCTTTTACTACATGAATTAATTCCACACATAATTAAAATTGCTAAAGGACAAATAACGAGCATTGCCTTCCAAAATGGATAATCACTATCGAAAAATCCATCAAAGTAATGTTTGAAAAAGTCTTTCATATTAGTAGCACTTAAAATCATCTTTGTTTTTATCAATCCAATCAAGTAGTTCTTCGCAAGCATCATCTACACTTACTGCATTACCAATGTACTCATTAAGAAAACCGATTGTGCTTGGAATTGAACGAGGAGTGTTCTCTGGTTCTACACATACAGAGAAAAGATCTTTATGATGAACATCTAAAGGATTGCGATAACCAATACAAAGCCTACCAAAAGCCGTTACCCACATTCCTACTTGATACAAATCATCCTTATAATAAATGTCCCTAGGAAGAAGTTCAATCTTATTCATATTATTTATATTTTATAGATTACCAATCAGGGTTTGCGTAAATCTTTTTTGCTTGTTTGTTCAATCCAAATTCCTTAAACCAGATAATTCCAGTTCCATTACACATGAACCAATCTGAGCACTCTTTAAGTGCTTCTCGAGCCTCTTCTTCAGTTTGGAAATAACCGGAAATCTTGCTTCTCCGTTCATCAACAGTGTTTTCGATGTAATAAATTCCGTTCATAATATTATTTATTATTTATTATTTGTTTTACAAATATAATATAGAAACAAATATAAAAAATTCAAATAATATTTAATTTTTATTAGATAATTTTATTGGATGTAGTGCATCGATTTTTACCCAAGTCATTTGACCTTGTTTTCCTTTGAATGTAATCTTTTTATGTTCTTCGTCTATAGTAAAATCAGACAAATGAAAAAGATCGGCATTACCAAAATCAACAAATATATCGTATTCTTTAAGAGTTTCAGCTAAATTCATATAATTATAGTATCTTTAACAATTTCAATCTCATCACAAAAAACAGCAGCATTCAAACAAAACTCATGATCATAATATTCAATAACTAACCCAGCATTACCATTCTTATCAACAACTGGTTTAATAGCAGTTACATCTTCAAATGGCAACTCATCTACTTCAATATTGTTTGAACCTATAAGTTTTAGTGTAAATTGTGGAAACTTGATTTTTCCATTCTCTGTAAAAATTCTATCTTCCATAATTAAATCTTCTTAATATATAAATCATAACAATTTGCACTTAGATCAATATCTTTATCATAGACTTGATATGTTTCCTCACCATAGACAATTTTATCACCTATATTAATAGGTCCTTCAAAGTGTTCAGTAGTACAAAAATTATTATCTAAAAACAAAGCATATTTCATCACTTAAACTTCTTATCATATTTATATTTTTCCCAAAGGTAAATCTCATATTGCATTTTTGCTCCTTTTAAGGCTAACTTAATAATAGGACTATAATCCAAACCCACCTCTCTCATTTTCCTATGTTGAGACTTTGTCATACAAATCCAAGGCTTGATATATTTTTCAAATACATCTTTATCTATAAAAGAGATAATTCCTTTACCATCCTTTTTAGTATACTTAGACTGTGCAAAACCATATTTACATGACCAAACTATAAATCTCCAAGGAATATATGTGCCATTCTCATCATAATAACTCCACAAATTCCTAAGCATTTGCTCACCACGAATTTTCTTGTATCTTTGGTATTTCATACTTAAAGCTTAATAATTTTTCCAGTTGACCAATCTGTTTCTACTTTATTAGGGAAATACTCATTATGCATTGTACTCAAGCTAAATAATGCTTGACCAACTTCAGGATGATATTCACCAGTTGTATTAAACCAAGGATCATTTATATCAAACTTGATATATCTGAAATGATAATTACCTGATGGACCTCCATTAGTCTCACGCTGATCCTTAATATACTGTTCAATGGCATCCCTCATATACTTTTTATTTGAGAAGATACCAAAAACCATTGATGCACGAATTAACAAATACATAACTTAACGAAATTTCCAAAACTTAAATGTATAACTTGTAACTGACTCACTCATAAGATGAAAATTGTTGTCACCATTCTTGTCTCTTTTAATGAGTTCTTCAAGAATATCAGCTGTTGAAATTTTTGACCAATCTATCATAATTCAAATATTTAATTTTCAACCCAACCATAAGAATCACAATAATATTTTTTGTCGTTCAATATAACGATATCACTAACAGAAAGACTATGTCCTTTGTAATCTTCAGGATGATTAATATTCAGTAAAGTAAAAATCTCTTCAAGAATTTCATATTCATCAGTCTTATCAGTCTCAATATTACCTTCATATGTCTTCTCATAATACTCAGGATGAACATAATCAATACTATCTAATGACCGATAAGCATATTTACAAAAAATCTTTTCCTCTGCCTCAGTACGTGGGAATGGAATTTGTAAAACTGTATATTTCATATATATCTGTTTAATTACAAATATAATATAGAAATTAAATTAAAAAATTCAAATTATATTTAAAAAATTCTTGATAATTGATCCACTAATTTAAGCATGGTTGGTATTCTATATTTACCATACATGTATTTAACCGTATATAATACAATAATTGGTGCGCCAGTTGTTTGTACATATAATGGAGTTTTAGATGTTCCTCTTAATATTTTATAAGATATTTTGTCACAATCACCAAATTTAGATTTAGCAATTCCATATATAATTTTATGTTGACCATTTTTTATTAAATAATTCCATAAATGTCCTCCTAAGCCATCCCATTCTTTATCTCCACTTTTTAATTTTATGTAACCATCTACAATTATAGCATGTACAGAATCCCATATATCTGAATGTTCTTTTATTAATTTTTTAAGTATCTTTTTAATACCTGGAAGTTCTCTTTTATAAAATTCACCTGGTACATATTTTGATGTTACTTTTGTATATATTGTATCTTGATAAATTGGAACACTCTCATCTTTATTAAATACTACTAATGATGTATTACATATATCATCTTTATAATAAGAATCTAATGCTAATAAGATTGTTTTACTCATAATATTTTTAATTCTTTTTAATCTGATTTCTTAATTCGTTATAATCATCAACATGCATATATGCCCCACAATCATAATCTTCTTCTCGAGGATCATCATCATTTATATCATCAAAATAATAACAATCTTTAATTGGATCAAAATCTAAGCAATCAGGAAAAATATTTTTTCCACCATTAACACAAACTTGACATCTTCCTAAAAGTTTCTTAGATAACTCTTCTCTTTTGTACATATTAGTCATGTATTGTAATATCTTTGAAATATTCTTTTAAATATGTTTTATAGTTGTTAGTCACATACAATTCATTTTTATCAATATAATAACAATTATCTTTGAATCCATCGATATAATCTACATTGACAATTTCTGATCTATTAATGTAAACAAAATTTTCATTGTTATTTAACATTTTTGCTATTACCGACAATTGGTGGTTAGCCATAATGGTACGGTTATTTGTAAGAAATATAACTGTACTATTTTCAAAAGCTCTTAAGAATTTTATCTCATCATATTTTATCCTTATCCATTTTTCATCAGTATTTACAAAAAATGAATCACTTATTTTATATCTATTCATAATTATTTATTATATATGTGTCTATAATTATCTAAAGGTCCCATAAAATCTGGATATAAAAATGAAAATTGGCTAGCACCTAACATAATTAACCCTGAACTTTGAGAATCAAACCATTGCCTTACTTCATCTTTATTTGGATAATTCTCATCATCTTTCATTCTTACATTATATTCCCAAATAAGTTCTTTAGTAGCATCACGAAGTAAATTCATTTTAAGATACCCAAACATAGCATCCGGGTGTTCTAAATAATATTTCTTCATCTTTGTTTTACCATCATTAGTTAATTGGTAATGATCAGAATTTAATTCTTTTTCGAACATTTCCATAAACTTATCTAAATGAGGTAAACCATCTTCTTTGATTTGATTAATACTTCTTCGGACAGCACCAAAGAAATCTGGTTCTCCTTCTTTTACTCCATATAGAGCTGCAAAATCAATGTTTTCTATTTGTTCCATATTATTTTTTAATTATTCGTGATACATGAAAAGAATATACCATCTCTATTTCTGGTTCATCATAAAGATATTCATGTTGTGGATTTTGATTACCAATATAAGGTCCCCATTTATGCCATCTCCAACCACCACGTTCTGGTTGTCTATTTTTTACATGACGACAAAGAAAAATTACAAACTTTTCATTTGAGTTTTGATAATTCTTAATTTCCGGAATCTTTTCAAAAATTTGCTCCCAATTATCACAAACTCCATAAGGATGACTCATATAAATTTCTTTGTCACCTCTTTCAAGACACCAATCAAGAAATTCAAAATGAAGTTCTGTTGCAAGTTCTACTGGTACATACTCATGTGTTCTAAAATCTATTCCATTGAAATTCGGATCATTACAATCAAAATATTCATATACTCCAGTAGATAGTTTTTTAATCACATTATCCCAAATAAGATTCTTATGATATTCTGCAACTTCATCACCATAAGCTTCTCTAAGTATTTCAATAGTTTTCTCTACACCTGGATAATTCCAAACTTTATCTTGTGGATTATAATTTATATCTACAAACATATTATTTACAAATTAAAAATTTATCACATAGTCTTGTTACAATAACTCCAAAAAATGCTCCAATAAAAAACGCAATACCAATTGAAAATATAATATCACCCATTATTAATAAATTTTGCTAATGTTCTTGCTTGTAAATCAACCATTTTTTCAATTACTTCATTAACTTTATTTTGAATATCTTCTACTGATTCATTTACTTTAATTTTACGTCCATCCCATAATTGAATTTCTGTATAAGGTTTTCTTTTAATATCATAAGAATATCCTCCTGGGCCACGATGGTCATAATCATAGATTTTAGTTTCATCAAATTTACCATTCATTATTTTAATATCAGATGGTCTTATTGAAATAGTTTCTTCAGGCCATGCATTAAATACATTTAGAATAATAAATGGCTCAAGCTGACGTGCTTCTCTACTTATTTCTGAAGCCTTTTCTTGTTCTGATTTTAAAAGTTCTTGATTATGCCTTTTAATTTCTTCGGTTTGATTATTAATTGCCCTAATACGTTGTTCATTACGTTCATTATCAGCTCTATTATATTTTTGAGCAAGAATAATTGCTTCTTCTGTTGTTATTCCAAAAAGTCCCATTATAATTCTCCTTTAAATATTAATACTTCATTTCCACGTTCAAGTTGGATTTGGTCAAGCCATTTTTCTCTTTGATCTTCCAATTGACCTGTCTTATTATAATCTGCAATTTTTGCTTTTAAAATCTTAATAGCAGTTTCTTTATTTTGAATTTGACTTCTTTGCTCTTGACAAACAACAGTAATTCCTGTTGGTATGTGAACTACTCTTACACATGATTCGGTACGATTAACATGTTGCCCACCAGCTCCAGATGCTCTCATTACATCAAATCGAACATCCTTCATATCAAGTTTTACCTCATTATCTTTATATTCATAAAACTTGCAACCAACAAACCAATTCTTACGTTTATGATTAGGACGAATATTATTCTTTGTACAAATATATTTTATCGTACCTTCCCATTTTTTCTTTATTTCGGTTAAATCATCAGGTGAACCACATAATATAGATTTACACCCATAGCAATCACCATCTTCATAATTAATTACTTGTATCTTAAAACAAAATTTACTTGCTTCTTTTACAAAAAGTCTAAATATATTATAACAAGCTTGATTACATTCCTCAGGTCCTCGACCGGCGGTGAACTGTATAAACCACTTATATTCCATGTTTACATCTTTTTATGTAATAACTCTTCTTTTACATATAAATTCCAATAAAGCTTATTAAGAGCTTCCTCATAAGATTTACCATAACAACAATAATAGAAATGAGCATAATTATAAGGTTTATACCCTGCATAATAATGCTCACCATTATTGTAATTATTAGAATGGTTTCTTAAATATCCTAACTTAAGGTCACACCATACCTTTTTATTTTTATTTTTATTATGTTTGAATAGTTTTCTTTCTGGGATGTCTAATCCATAAGCTAATTTGAAATATTCTCTATAAGCTTCTACTTTATCGGTATATGTATATCCTACTTTTTTCCATTTATTCCACCAATGTTTCTTTGATTGTATTTCCCAATAATCTGACCCTCCCATATTTAGAAAGGCAAATGGTGTCAACCAAAGAAGTGATGTATCAATATGTTTAATCCTATATTTCATCTTCACATTTCATATATTCATCCCAACATTCAGGACAAGTACCACTAATCAATAATTCACGTTTAGAAGCTGGCCATCCTAAAAGTATATCTTGAATATGTTCTTTACGTTCAACAATTCTTCTATATTGGTCATTAGTTAACTCTAACTGATGAACCTTTCCACAAAATGGACATGGTTGAGTAGTTACTATCATATTTACCTTAAATATTTAAATTTAATAATTACAATATAATATAGAAACTTTATAAATATTATTTAATTTTTTAAACTGTTAAAAATGTTAAATATGTCAATTTTAAATACTATTTTTATAAAATAAGATCTCATTAAAGTAATAAATATATATAATTTATGAATAGTGAGAGCATTAGTCATAGGTGACTTACACTTTGGCATTAAATCTAATTCATTGCTATGGTTAGAGTCACAGTTGAAATTTTTTAAAGACCAAATATTTGTCGAAATTGAAAACCAAAATGTTGATAGGATATTGTTTTTAGGTGATGTGCACGATGTCCGATATTCAATAAATCAACAAATAGGAATAGAATTGAAGAAGTTATTTAGGGAGATGTTAGATAAATTCAAAGATAAAGAATTTATAATATTAGCTGGTAACCATGATTACTATTCACCATTAGAAGAATTTTCTGAATATACCGCTTATGAAGTATTATTTGGTGAAGAATTCTATGATGCACATCCTAATTTAAAGGTAATTTCAAAAGATCCATATTTAGATGAATATGGAAATTTATTTTTGCCTTGGTATTGGACTGAGAATTCTTATCATTTTGATGAGATTCTTTACAATTATGATTTTTCAAGAGAAGTTAAAGCTGTATATTGTCATGCAGATTTAATGACTTGGCCAGGAGCACGTATTGGTTCACTTAAAGGTTGTCCTGTATATTCAGGGCATATTCATGATATTCATATTGATGAATTATCAAATCTTTATAATTTAGGTGCAGCAGTTGCATTAACATTTAGTGATGTAAACCAAGAACGTTATCTTTATGTTATTGAAGATTACAAGATTGTAAATAAAATTGCTAATCATACAACACCTAGATTTATAAGAATATATGATGAAGATATTTTTACTGCAAATGCAGAGACATTTGATAATTCTTATGTTCAATTGTGTATTTCTTCATCAAACATAAATAAAGCTAAATATGTTGAACAAGTAAAATATCTTAAGACAACATATGTAGATGCAAATATAAGGGTTCATGTTATTGATAATGATACAGATATCAATACCTTAAATGTAGAAGGATTCCAAACAAATATATCTAAGTATATTGAGCAAAATATTCCTGAACATCTTGATGAGAAATATGAACTTATTACAAATAAACTTAAAGAATCTTAATGGACGTTAGTAAAAGAGACCCAATAGATGTTATAAGTGAAAGTTGGATTGAACAAATAACTAAAGAAGTAAATAAATCTATTATTAAAAAATTAAAAGGTCAATATTCTTATTATCATAATCCAGAAAATGATAAACTTTATAGGGATAAATACAAAATTATAAGTAGTGGTGATAAAGAAATTCCTTTTAATGTTTATGTTAAAATAAATGAACTAATTAATAAAGAAATTAGTCAAGGATATATTGAATGTAAATATAAAAATCAAAATGGTAAAATTATCAATTATAAAATATCATTAGATAAATTACATTCAGTATCTTATATTTGGGATTATATAGAACCTAATTCTATAATAAGAATGCATCAAACAGAAAAAGAATATAAAAAATCTCAAGAACCATTACAACCTATATTTTTGAATTATGAATTAGATTTGACACATACACCAGCAATTGGAAATTTTGTAAATAATAAAACAATTGTAAAAGGTAAATATTATATGGACCCATTAAAATGATTTTAATAAGCAATACTTGTGTTAATTCTATAATTTACAAAGATTATTATAAACAACCATATAATAATCCATTTGTAAATTGTTTTATAGGTATAAAAGATTTTACAAAGTTAGTATCTGAATATTCAAGATCATTAAACCAAGGATATAAATTCTATGTAGATTACTCATTAGAAAGAAAATTGATTAATGATGATTTTAAGTATATCAAAATGCTTACTGGAATTTATAATGATCGAATAAAGATAAATTATTTACATGATACCAATCGTAAGTATGATTTGGAATATTGTTGTGAAGAAAATCTAAGAAGATTTTATAGATGGTTAAAAATCAAAGATAAAGAATTAACTATTTTTGTTTATGTGCAACATCCATTAGATACTGAGGATGATATTCATAGACTTATCAATTTAAATCTATGTAATAATTGTAGATTAAGGGTATATACTTCATATGCATTTTCAAGTTATTGTGATTGGCATCAAAGAGAAAAACCTATAATAGATCAAAATTATAGGGCAAGAGATGTTTATACATCAGTTATATATGTTAAGCCAAAATCTTCACCAATAATTGAATTTGATTCAAGTAATTACTTATGTAACCCTTTACAAGATATTTTAAGAAAAGAATGTTTTAATTTAATAACAAAAGATATTTGGGAATATTTACAAGAAAATAAAATTGAATATAATACATGATATTACATAATATTAAGATAACAAATTTTAAATCCATTTATGGTACACAAACATTTAATTTTGATAATCTTAAAGGATTAATTAAATTATCAGGTCCTATAGGTAGTGGTAAGACAACTTTAGCTGAAGCTATTCTATGGGGTCTTTATGGTACAGTAAAAGGACAAAACAATACTCAATTAGTAGCTTGGAACACTAAAGCTTGTGAAATAGAATTAAACTTAACTTCGAAGAATAAGGAAATACATATAATTCGTAATATTAGAGAGCCACTTATTATAGAAGTAGATGGCAAGACTTTATCGGCATCTAATAAGCGTAACTCCCAAGAAATTCTTGAAGAAGAAATATATGATGTGCCTAAGTTAGCCATTACAAAAATGTGTGTAATATCTTTTAGTGCATTCAATAGCTTAGCTTCAATGAATCCAGGTGAAACTAAACAATTCTTAGATGATATATTTGGATTCAAATTATTTACTGATTATAATAATGAAGTTGTAATTGAACGTAAGAATCAACAAAATGAATCAATTAAACTTCAATCAGTTTATGAAGAAAATCTTAAACAAATAGAGAATTTAAGACAAAAACAAGCAACACAAACAGTTCAATTAAAAGAATCATTAAATGTTGATGAATTGCAAAATAATAGAACTGAATTGGTTAATCAAGGTATTGCATTAAAGAATAAGAAAGCAGAACTTAAAGCCGAAAGAGAACAAAAAGATAGAGAATATGATTCTAAAATCCAAGTCTTTAAGGATAAAATGACCGAGGCTGCTACTTTAGGTAAACAAGCTAAAAATCATTATAACACATTCAAATCTGGTATATGTCCAACATGTGGTCAAAAAATAGATCAAGCTCATATTGATGAATATAAAACTAAGATGGAAGAATATGCTAAGGTTTATAGAGATAATGAAGCAGAAAAGAATAAATTAGAATTAGAGAAACAACAAACTCATGATTCATATCACCAACCAATGGTAAAATGTGATGATGATATGGATATACTTCGTAAGAAAATATCTTCAATAGATGCTGAATTAAAATCTTATAATGATTCAGTTCAATTATTGAATGATAATTTTGATGAACTTATTAATGAATATGAAGAGAAGTCACAGAAATTAAAGAAAGAATTAGATAAATGTGATATAGAGATTGCCGAATGGAATGAAATGAATGAATTGTTTACAAAGACACTTCGTTATAATCTTCTTGAAACTTTGATACCACATATAAATAAATCAATTCAATTCTTTATTAACAAATTAGACCAATCATATAAAATTGAATTTGACCAAGAATTCAAAGCTCATATATTTGTAGATTCATTTGACAAAGAAATTGCTTATAATAATTTATCTACAGGTCAACGTAAATCATTAGACCTCGCAATTATATTTGGTATCTTGCAAAATGTGATTACATCAGTTGATTTTAATGTTTTCTTATTGGATGAATTATTTTCAAATATGGATGCCAATACACGTAATATAATGCTTTCATTGTTAAATGAGACAATGGATAAAGATAATTCTGTATTTGTAATAAATCACGCAGAAATGCAAGATGATTATTTTAAACATAAAATTCGTGTTGTGTTACAAAATAAAAAGATTGTATCTGCTTCTAAGAAAGCAGGAGAAGATGTAATTGTTAAAGCGTCTAAGTATGAATTAATCAATTTTTGATCAAATTATTTTTAAATAAACATAAATTTTAATAACAACAAAATGAAAAAACTAATCTTTAGTTTGTTATTTTCTTTAATTTTAGGATTTGGCATTAGTTCTTGTTCAAAAGATTGGAATGTTTATAATCCTGAATTAGCCCAACAAGAAGTAACAAGTAATATAAGTAAAGTTTTTGGAGTTGAATTCCCAGAAACACAAGATTGGTGTACAGCAGTAAATAGTTATATTAAAGTTCATGTAAATAGTGATGATGAAACTATTAAAGTTGTACAGATTCTTTTATCAAATGTAACTGATTCTGTAAGTACTCTTAGATTACTTAATCAAGCAGAAGTACAAAACAATGATGTAGTATTTTTTACATTTGATACACCTAAAGCTTATACAAATTTATTTATAGCTTTCATTAATGATAAAGGACAATATTTCTACAAACCTTTTAATATAGGTGGAGGAGATGTTTATTTCAAAACACCAAAAACAAGAGGACTAACAAGAGCTTTATCACAAGACTATCAAATTCCTACAAATATCCCAGTAATTGGTGGAACAGTTGAATCATATGCAAATTTACGTAATTGGTTACCTGGTGAAGTATTATATACTTATGATTACCAAACATTAAACGCAAATGATTATGATAATGAATTCAAGTCTATTTTTAGAGGTGTTATATTTAATTACTTCCCAAATGGAAGAGCATACAATAATCTTCCTAAGATAAAGAAAAGCGGTTATTATAATGAATCATCTTATCCTATTACAACAGGTGATGAACCTATCATAGTTTCTCCTGTTTATAAGAATGATGGTGGTTATTATGAAGTTTGTTTTGGTGATTTATATTACTATTACTATAATGGTAATACAGAATTATCAAGAGAAGAAATTGAAGCTTTACCTAAATATAAAGCAATTGATTTAAGTGAAGTATATTCAAATGATGTTAATAACCAAATTGAAAAATCTAAATCTTATGTTTTAGTTTATTGGGGTGATAGTCAACCAGAAGTTGGTACAACAGGTTCTTATCAATTCCCAACAGGTTATAAAATTGGTTTCATGTATCGTTCTAAAACAGAGATCAATAAAAAATCAAATGGTTCTACATATACAGATAAAACTAAACAAGGAGAACTTTATGGTGATGGTCGTTTAAATTACAACATCAATAATTATGGTTCATTTAAATCTTCTAAATTAGGTGCTACCGAACCAAGAATGGCATGGATGTCAGTTAATGAGCATATGTTCTTATGTGTTGAATCTGGAACTGACTCTGATTATAATGATTTAATTCTTGAAGTTGAAGGTGGAATAGAACCTTTTATAATTATACCAGATGACCCAGAAAATCAATATTACACATTCTGTTTTGAAGACCAACGTCTTGGTGATTATGATATGAATGATGTAGTATTAAAAGGTACTAGAATAAACAAAACACATGTTCAATGGACTTTAATGGCTACTGGTGCTATGGATGAACTTTATATATTTAATGTAGAAGGTCAACATATTAATCATAATACAGAAGTACATGATATATTTGGTAAACCAAAGCAATTTATAAATACTTCTAAAAATGACCATACTCCTTACATTACTGATATTGTAGAAGTTGATCCTAATTATAGTTTCTTAGATGTAACTACACAACCTTATATTTATGATGTCTCTAAGAAATGGTATGTTAAAATTGCAAGAGTTGGGGAAGACCCACATGCAATTATGATACCTTATGATTTTAGATGGCCTTTAGAACAAATTTGTATAAAGAATGCATATCTAAGATTTAATGAATGGGGTCAAGGTTTAATCGAAGAAACAGATTGGTATAAATACCCTATTGAAAATAGAGTTTATTAAATAATAAATGGAGCTACTTTCACAAGTAGCTCCATTTTTCATAATCAAATGTTCAAAAATATCTTTATCGCTCATATTTATAATTCCATACAGTATTGATTGAATCATACATCGACTTGCAATCGACTTTACATTCCTTAATGTCATAATTCATCTCCACAAACTTCTTCACAAAGTCAAGAGTAAGATAGTCTTTGCAGCTATTATAATACTGCTCTCGCCAAGTATATTTTGAAAAATCTGTCATCTTTTTGAAGAGAACTTCAGGACTCTTCTCACCTTCCTCAAACCATACCTGGAGATCTTCAAGGAGACAACGAATTTCATTAAACTTCATAAGCTGCTCATAAGTAAGCTCTGGATAAATCTTTCCAAACTTTCCAAAAGCAATGATTCGTGTGGCCCACATATATTCAGTTTTTCCATCCTTACGCCATCCCTTGATGTACTTCGAGAACCATTCATTCAAATTATATTTCTTCTGATAAACTCCATAGTTATTATAACCACGAGTATAAGAAGCTTCCTCTAAACCTTTAGAACCATCAACTACAGCGTTCTTTACATTGCAAAGCCACTTCCAATGGTCATAAGGACGAGAGTTTTCATATTTACCATCTGAAAGCTGACCTTCCATCTCCATAAAGTAAAGACACATTGCTGAAGCATTCTCGAAATGAATTGTAGTATTCTTTGCCATTGTTTAATTTGTATTTATTTTACAAATATAATATAGAATTTTTTTCTAGAATTTCAAATAATATTAAAAAATTTTTAAACCTAACCGTAATTAGTAACGGCTAGGAATCTTATTGTTATCACGAAGCCAAAGGATTATCTCCATACGAAGCTCATCATTAAGGACGTGATTATCAAGCTCATTAAATACTTGACCAACACTCATTTGGCTAACATCCCAAAATCGGCTATCTACCTCATAAACATCATCAAGATAATCACGAACATCATTAGCTTTAGACTCCATATCATAATCTGGAACATAAAGATGCCAATAAGGATCCTTGATTGCCCACATTGGGAGCTCAAGATCATCTAGATTCTTAGGAAGATTATCCTTATCAAATATCAACTCTTTATAGTCATTTGGCTTCCTAAGTCGCATCTGAATATCCTTTCTGTCAGGATTATTCAAAACCATATCAATGGCCTCATTAAGACTGTAGTTCTTATTATCAAATGGTTTCCAATATATGTAATTCATTTCTTTGTAACTTTAATTAAATAAACATTTTTCCAATTAACTTTATAAGTCTTTCTAAGTTTGTTAATATTACAATAGCCAATATCAGGTATAATTGTAAACTTATCATCTCCTTTATTATCATGAAACATCTCAGTAATATGGCCATAAATTCGACCACCTGATGTATTAGCCATAACAGTCATTCCAATTTGCATCTCATGACCAAGACCATCATAATAACTTTCAAACAATGTACTCATATCTTTATTATTTGTAATATAAATATAGTATTTTTTATATATTATTCAAAAAATAATTTAATTAAATTTGAAATTAACATTTTTTAATATTCTATTTTATATAAATAAGTATGTAGACTTTATTGACTTTTGATATATAAAAGTTATTTTTTATTAAATAACAAATAAATATATATATATTATTTTTTATGGCTAATATTAGTGACGAAGAATTGTTAAATTCAGGTATTTTAAACCAGATGCCAGATGCTACAGTTAATCAAGATCAAGTTGGTCCAGAACCTGCAGTAGAACCAAAAGAAGTTGATGAGGCCGTAGTTGAAGCACCTAAAAATGAAGCTGCACAATATCTCGGAACAGAATTGTTGCATAAACCAGGTGAAAATCCATTTAGGGGAGATCCTGAAGAAGATAAGAAGATTATTGAAAAGCATAAGCTTTCAAGAATAGGTGATACCATTGGAGAAAATGCATTCTATCGTGATGGTTGGATTGATGTAGATAAGAGACTTCTTGGCGAAAGAGCAATTTTCTATCCAGAAGATTGGGAATTCCGTGTACGTCCTGCTACAGTAGAAGCAATTCGTAACTGGTCAACACTTGATGATGAAAATGCAAATTCTATTGATGATGTATTTAATGAAATTCTTAAGAGTTGTGTTTCTATTATGACTCCAATTGGACCACTTCCATGGGGAAATATTTGTTCTTGGGACCGTTTCTTCTTCTTGCTTCTTGTAAGAGAATATACATTTACCCAAGGTGAAACAAAGATTAAGTATGAAGAAGATTGTATCAATTGTGACAACCCAGTTACATTTGAACTTAATTCACAATCTCTTATGTATGAAATGCCTGATCCTGAGGTAATGAAATATTATGACCAAAAATCTCGTACTTGGACAATTGATCCAGAAGAATTTGAAGTCGAAGGTCAAGATATTGTTAGATTATATGTTCCAACTCTTGAAAAGGATGCAAACATTAAAGCATGGGCTATTGCAAGATTACAAGAAAATCGTAATCGTAAGATTGATCAAACATTCTTGAGATTCTTAATGTGGATGGCTCCAAAGATTTCTAAAGACACTACTATCTCTCAAAAGCAAATTAAGGGATATGAAATGACATTCAAGTCTTGGGATGCTGATATGTTCTCATTTATGGATGATGTACTTAGAAATATTATTGTGATGCCTTCTTCTAAATTAACTGCAAAATGTGAAGTTTGTGGTGAAGAAATGACATCTGAAATACGATTTCCAGGTAGCGTCAGAGACTTATTCAACGTACAGAAGAAGCACAAGAAGTTTGGTAAGAAGTAATCCAAATGCCCAATCATTAAAAGATTTAAAGCATGAGGAAATACTTGAATTAATGCTGGAACATGCTATTTATATGATGTTCCGCATTAATATGAAAAATTTGGTAAAGAATAAACTTTATATTTGTAAAGAATATCATATACAACCAAGTGAATTGGATAGAATGGTATATTATGAGTATGAATGGATATTAGAAGAGATTAATATATTACAGAAAGAACAAGAAAAACAAAATGAAGCTCAACAAAAAGAATATGATTCTATGAGGAAGAATATGAATATGGGCCAAATGATGAACAATATGAAATCTTCAATGCCAAATATGGGAAGTATGAAAATGCCAAATATGGGACAATTAAAAATACCAAAATTTTAGACAAGTATCATTTAGATACTTGTCTCTTTTATTTTATGTAATTTATTAGTTTCAATTAAAGAATTTTTGATTGTTATTCCATCTATATCTTCACAATTTATTATTTGATTAGCATTTGGATTATTGAAATTTTCAATAATTATTTGGAAAATATTGTGTTTTGATGAAAAATGGAAATCTTCCCTATTACCTATATATTCACAATTGTTTAATATAATTTTACCTGTATTTTTATTTTGATGAAATCCACAACCTCGATTATATAAAGATTTACAATTATCTAATTGAATATTGTTAGTTGGTAAAATTATTGATATATTTTCTGGTCTTAAACCACCTAATTTAAATCCCATTCCATTACCATAATTATGATAAGCTTTTAAATCAACATCTTTAGATATTGTAGGATCTTTTAATAATCTTTTATTTTGAGATAAATCAATTTCATATAATCCATTATATTGAGCTATACAATTTTTTAATTTTGTATATTTTTCTGATTTGTTTACTCTTTGGAAAAAATCAAATCCATCATCACCATTATATTCACTTAAACAATCAATAAATTCATTTCCTTCACCTTCAAATAATTTATCGGCAAAACCATCAGAATTAAAACCAAAATGTTCTTTGTCATCCTTATATAATCTATAATCTAAATTATGATGTGAATAGCATTTCTTAACAATGTTGTTACCATTATAAAGCATAAATCCACAATCACAATTGTATGATGTTTCTATGTTTTCAAAAATATTATGATGACCAAAACATTGTAAACCTCTGAATGGAGAATATTTAATTGAAATATTTTTTAATTCTAGATAGTTACCATAAACATTGATTCCATTATTTAAATTTTCTTTACAATAATCTTGGTAAGGCATATCTGAAAAATCAAATTCTACATCTCCTTCTCCAATAATTTGTATTTTATTTTCTTTAGTACCTGAGCAATTAATATTTAAGGTATCATTAAAAATATAAACACCAGAATAAATAATACATACATCTCCAGGTTGTAATTTTTTTAATGTTTTAGATAAATTACCTGGAAATCTATGTATTGGTGAAGTTTCAATATTTGAATTATTTGAACAATAATATTTCAATTATTATAAGATTTTTTTAAAAATAAAAAATGGATATGAAATCATCCATATCCATTTTATCTAATATATAGAAAATAAATTACTCAGTGGTATCATTGTTATTATCATCTACAACCTTCTCCTTATCCTTCTTTGTAGAAGTCTTCTTAGTGGTAGATTCCTTAACAGTTTTGGTCTTAGGAGTTTCATTTACAGGAGTCCCAAAGATGTTAAAGTTCCCATTCTGGAGCATATTCATAAGAATAAACTTCTCCATCATATCTGACTTGTTACCATCCTTATTACCTAAAAGCATCATGAACATCATTGGGTTATTCATCATATTACCCATATTTCCACCATTCTGCATCATGGAAATCATAAGGAAAGTTTCCATATCAAACTTTTCACTATCACCAAATGCCATTAGCATTAAAGGATTAAATCCATTCTGATTATTAGCAAATGCATTACCAAACATATTAAGAACAGTGCAAACTGTCTCACCATTTGTAAGGGCATCACGAGTCTTGTTCAAGATAACATTAAGACCGTCGAAGCAAAGAACTTCAAGCTTAGTAGGTGTAACCTTAGTTACCTTACCATACATTGCTTCCTTACCTTCTTTGACAAGAACAACATCATCAACCTTAACCTGAGCATAAGGACGATTGATAAGATAAACTGGGAAGTCCATTACAAACTCAGGATCATAAGAAATAACCTCGTTATCACTTGCAATACCTACATAATTCTCTTCATCACCAACAACCTGTCTAAGTACAATAGTACCATCAAAAGTCATTTTCAACTGGCCAGACTTAGTAGGCATATACTGGCTCTTCATCTTCTCAAGCATACGCTTGAACATTCCATTTTTACGTACTTCCATAAAATTTAATTATTAAAAAATTTGTTATGTTAACTCAATTACATTTAAATATAGATTTCTAATATTATAAAATTCAAACAATATTACATAAAATATGCATTTAAAAGATTACCTAAATACATTCTAATTTCCTTTTCGTATGTCTTCCATTTTTCTTCTGACAACTTATTTTCCATTTCCTCTCTACAATTTAGAGGACATTGCTTCTTAGACATATGAGAGCATTCCCAATCAATCATAAGAGCATACCAATCTACTTTATCCAAACCATGTTTTAGGCCATATTCTAGATGATGTTTATTATGTTCACGATGCCACTTCTGAACTTTCTCATATGGCCAAAATAACTTCAACCATGGTTTCTCAAAATCATGAAAAAGATATTTGAATTTCCAAAGGCCTAAATTAAGTGCACAAACTTGAAATGAACACCAATGGGCAAACCAATATGGGAAAGAACTTTTATCTTCTTTTCCAAACATAAATAAATTACAATAATCTTTTAAGACATCATCAAATGTGCTATAAAGATAATAACGTAAAGAATTTTGTTCTATAACTACCCAAGGCTTTGGATTACCTTCATCAAATGATTTATTTACTTTTTCACAAAGTGCTAAATATTCGTCTTTTCCTAAATGTTCAATTAACCATACTGTAGCTTTAGAACTATCTGGGTCTGACTGCATATCAATTACAATAACAGGTAGACGTCTCTGAAACACACTATATCTTTTCTGTAATTCAATCATATAATTTTATTAAATATTAAATATTATTAAATACCGTGCTCTTCAAGATATTTCTTCTGACGTTCTTTACGTTCTTTAGCCGATTGTCTCTTCTTTTTCTGAAGTTCCTTGTAAGCATCAGAATTTAAATATTCTATATTAGCTTCAACTGCCTTTTTAATAGTCTTCTCCAAAGCTTTCATCTCACTTTCATATTCTTCAAGAGGCTTAAGCCGATATTCATGCTTCAACTTAGTCTTATCATCAATAAACTTAAAGTCCTTTTTATATTGCTTAATATATTCATTAGCCTCATTCTCGGACATTGGAGTAGTTTGCCAAGCATACCAATTACAAAACACTTTACCTTCAGAGGTCCAATGTTCATAACGACATTCAATAATAAATTTATTTTCCATATTATATATTTTAATTACATATGTAATATAGAAAATTTTATTTATTATTCAAATTTGGCATTGGAAAATAATGATATTTGAACCAATTATTATAAATTCCTGAAGGATCAGAAACGTGGTCTTCTAATTGTTTACAAAGCCTATCCCATTCCTTAAACTTCTTATATTCCTTTATGTATGGATTATCACTTTCAGGATATCTTTCATGATGTGTATATTCATAATCTTCGCATGTTTCTGGTGTTTCCATAGTTTTATCGATATCACTATTCATCCACCAATACCCATAAGGATAAAGTATTCCATATTGATGGATTTTCATTTCTTTAGTGCAACAATAATCACCATCCCACCAACAAAATCCATTACAATTAAGACAACAATATTTATTAGTAAAATCCTTTATTTTTTGTTTCATTAACGTAATTGCTTACATTTATTTTTTATTGTTTTTTCAGAAATTCTTAAATCGGTTTTACTTTTTGATTTATGTATAAACCAATCATTTTTATATGATAAATTTCCATAATATATTCTTTCGGTAATTAGATTACCATCTTTTATAGCTAATTTAATAAATAAAAAATATTCATCATTTTCTTGTGGTGTTCCATTTGTCCAAAATACGTTAGCATCATCTGAAATACGCACATATGTACTTTTACCATCAATTTTTCGTTTTGAATATCGTGGCCATCCAAATGTACATTTAATTTCTAATCCTTTATTATATTTACGTGAATAAATATCAGGTAAACCACTTGTATCTGCAGGATGATATAAATCCATTTTTGGAAATGCTATATCTGCATCTTTTAGTAAACGACGTTCAACTATTTTATGAAGACAACCAGCCTTTAAGTCATTAAAGAATTCTTTTAAATCTTCATTATTATTGAGTTTATCAATACTTTGATCTACAATATCTATAATTGTCATTCTCTAATAAGTTTAATTCCATAATCTTGACCACGCTTTGCAATAGTAAACTTACCGGTCATAATACCGTGGTCCATATTGTTAATAATCACATCCGCATCACACAGAAAAACTCCATAGAACATTGGTTTAGTTTCACCATTTTTCTTAGTGTAATGACGTTCTGTATCAGTCACATAAAGTTTACAACCGGAGCCATAACCCTTTCCTATACAAGAATATTTGATTGTTGCATCAAATACAACCTTTTCAGGTTCAATTGATTCTACTTCAACATCATAACTATCCCAAATTTCTGTCCACGGAATAATTGTATCTTTTAATACAAATGCTTCCCAAGTCTTTTTCTTTGCCATTATTTACTTAATTTATTTTCAACCCAATCATCTAACATAGCCATACATCCAACAATAAAGAATGATACTACAAAAAATATAGCAATCCATGAGGACATACCTGCCCAAAATGCACGCCATGCATGTACTTTTTTATTTACTTTGGTGTCTTTGTCAATGTACACTTTATATACATAATAGCCAATTGACATAATTAGCCAACCAACGAACCAAAAAGCTAAATACATCATTTACTTATTATTTTTTAAGCATTTACATCCTGCCCAATGGTCAATTGATAATCCACCGGCACGACCAATATAATTATTTGCAACTACATAATCATGGATTTCATCACCTTTCTTTAATGTAACAATACGAATATCTACTGGACTATAATTGATATTATCCCAGTCAATATTATATT
>Ga0310691_10000901_pt1 | contig 50148 bp, 41 predicted proteins | sample 176DNAGHGlowgp2_FD_203887 | JGI IMG/M metagenome (GOLD analysis project Ga0310691, IMG submission 203887) | Sheep rumen microbial communities from Palmerston North, Manawatu-Wanganui, New Zealand - 1766 DNA GHGlow gp2 (v2) (version 2) | ecosystem: Host-associated > Mammals > Digestive system >... | reverse complement strand
ATATATATAATAGCTATTTCGTCCGTGAAAATCAAAAACCACCAAAACGTCCTAACGTCCCGTCCTATCGTCCTATTTGGTGGTGTTCGTATGAAAATGGTTTACCCGTAGTAAGCGGGGCGCTTAGTCGGAGTAAACGGGGCGTTTACCCGTAGTAAACGGCGGGCGGGAGGCGGCGCGGATTTTTTTGCAAAAAACGGGCGAAAAATAGGCCTCAAAAAAGGCGGATTTTGGGCATTTTACTTGCAGGAGTCGGAAAGATTTCGTACCTTTGCAGTGTTAACTTAGAGAAGTTAAGGAAGTTAAAGAAGTTAAAGAAGTTAGAGAAGTTAAAGAAGTTAAGAAATAATAAGAGTCAAAAAGTAACCATTTAAAAACACACAGAGGAATTATGGCAAGTGAAAAAATCAAGCTGGGAATTAACCTGCGAAAGAACACGAACTCGAAGTCCCTGGCATTCGGAAAGTACTACCCCGAAGTAGACCAGCAGAAGACCCTCTCGCTGCGCGGCTTCGCACAGCACATGGTGGACCACGGCAGCATCTACGGCCGCGACATCGTGGAGGGCGTGCTGATCAAGATCACGGAGTGTCTGCCTGAACTGGTGGCACAGGGTGTACCCGTACAGCTGGGCTCGCTGGGCATCTTCTACCCCACGGCTGAGGTGAGCAACCCCGTGGTGAACATCGCCGCCATGGAGGGTCTCGACCCCCGCGACTGCGTGAAGGCTATCCACATCCGCTTCCTGCCCGACACCACGAAGCTGGACAACATCGCCGGACCGGCATTCAAGAATGCCTGTGCTCTGGAGCTGCGCAACATCGTGGAGAGCGTCACCCTGACCGTGGACGGCAAGGAGAAGCGCTACCAGAAGCTGACGCCCATCGAGACGGCCATCGCCGAGAGCAAGCAGGAGCCCTAAAAACGAGAACGTTAACGTTAACGATAACGAAAACGTAAACTTTAGGAGTTATGAAGAAGGAAACTTGGAAGACGATTCTGCAGTTCATCGTGAGCATCATCACGGCGGCCATCACGGCGCTGGGTACCACGAGCTGCATGGGACACGGACCTTTTTAACGACAACGTGGACGTTGACGAAAACGAAAACGTAAACGTAAACGAAGACGTTGAGAGAACGTTGACGAAAACGAAAACGAAAACGTAAACGGGAACTAACGAGAGAAGAGCGAGGGCGTGTAACGACACGCCCTCGTTTTTAAAGTTCAATGATGAGTTCTTCAAAGAGGCCTTCGCTGTTGATGGCATAGCGGCGCATGTTCAGCAGTTCGGGCTTCTGTTCACGGCGCAATGACTGGAAGTAGTGCATGACCGTCACCTCGTAGTTGCTGGTGACGAAATACTCCATAAACGTGTAGCCCCTGTCACTTCCGCGCTTTTCCACCTTCTTTTCATAGAGGCACAGCCAGTCAACGGGTTGCAGGTCGTGGTCGATGGTATGGAGGCTGATGACGGCATTGACGGAGTCCTTCATCAACGCCATCATCACCACATTATAATCATGCACCGAAGGCATGGCTACCGCCCTGAGGTCGTCGCCGGCCTTGTAGCCAAGGTGTTCGCCCACCCACGACGGCACGGGTTCAAAATCGCCTAAGCGTGCCAGGTCGTCGCCGGCATTACGGATAGGCAGCGTCCGCAACTGCAGCGTGTCTAACCATTGCTTCAGCGGAGGCGCGTCGGGAGCGATGCCAGCCTTACGCTGCATGGCCTCTACCTGTTCAGCCTTGCGGATGCTGTCCACCATCTGCTCATAGTAGGCAGCACTACGCCCCCTGCTACCGCACGACACCATGGACACAACCACGGCAACAATAGCTAAATACTTCTTCATCATCGCATCTGAATGTTGTTGAACTAAACAGACCACAAAAGTACGAAATAAAATGCAATAAAAAATATTTTCCATCAGATTTCTCTATTTCTCGCACAATTTGTGGATTATTTTTTGTATTGTTCTCGCTTATTCGTACCTTTGCATCATACTTATAACAAGTCAATCATAGTCCAAATCATCATGAAGAAGAATTTGATTACAACAATGCTGTTCATCGCAGCGATTTCAGCATCAGCACAGACACGTCAACTGTTTGACTTCGGCTGGCAGTTTACTCACAATGGCACGACGCAGACCGTGGACTTGCCGCACGATTGGGATATCTTCGAAGGTCCCAATTCTGGCAAGGCTGCGATTGAGCGAGAGCCGAGCGATGCTCGCATCAGCTCTGCCGAGCGTGAGCAGGCTCGACTGAAGGTCAAGGGAGCTACGGGCACTGGCGGCGGATGGTTCGAGGCCGGCAAGGGCGAGTACCGGAAACGGTTTACAATGGATAATGGAAAATTGATAATGGATAATTCCTTGGTCAAGCTCCACTTCGAGGGCGTATATCAGAAAGCCGAAGTCTATGTGAACGGCCAGCTGGCTGGGCAGCATCATTATGGCTATACACCGTTCACCGTCGATGTGACGAAGTATTTGAATAAGGACAAAAAGCAGGCTAACGAGGTCATCGTCAAGGTGGACAACTCCGAGCAGCCTAACTGCCGCTGGTACAGCGGTTCCGGCATCTACCGCCACGTGTGGCTTGAAACGATGCCCGCGCTGCATATTGCTGAGAATGGCGTGTTTGTTATCACGCCCGAGGTGTCGGCCAACAAATCAACGGTAAAGGTTGAGGTAACAGTGCAGAACGAGGGCAGCAATGACCAAAAGGGCATCGTTGTGGTGGAAGGCAAGCATCAAGAAGTATCGCTGAAAGCAGGTGAGAGCAAGGCTGTCACCTTTACCTACACTATCAACAATCCCAAACTATGGTCGCCAGAATCGCCATACCTCTACACCGCGAAAGCCACTATACTAACACCTTCGGGGACCAAAGGAGAGGCGATTGTTAAATATGGCATCCGCTCGTTCTCGTTCGATGCTGAAAATGGCTTCGTGCTCAACGGCAAGAAGGTACTCATCAACGGTGCCTGCGTGCATCACGACGACGGTGTGCTGGGTGCACGGGCTTTCGACGATGCGGAAATCCGCAAGGTATGCCAGATGAAGGAAGCCGGCTTCAACCTCATCCGCACCTCGCACAATCCTACGACCCGTGCCTTCCTCGATGCCTGCGACTCGATAGGTATGCTCGTCATTGACGAGGCCTTCGACGGCTGGCGCACTCAGAAGAATCCCTATGACTATTCGACCGTCATCGACTCCTGCTACCGTCAGGACATCCACGCCATGGTGCTGCGCGACCGCAACCATCCGAGTGTCATCTCTTGGAGCATCGGCAACGAGGTCATTGAGCGTAAGGACATCCGCGTGGTCTATACAGCCCGACAGATGAAGCAGGCCATCCACGAACTGGACACGACGCGCCCCGTCACTGAGGCCCTCTGTGCCTGGGACAGCGACTGGGAAATCTACGACCCACATGCCGAAGTGCTCGACGTAGTGGGCTATAACTATATGATTTTCAAGCACGCCAGCGACCACGAGCGCGACCCCAAGCGCGTCATCTGGCAGACGGAGAGCTTTCCGCGTGATGCCTTCCGCAACTGGGCGGTGGCGAACGACTTCCCCTACGTTGTGGGCGACATTGTGTGGACGGGTCTCGACTATCTGGGCGAGAGCGGCATCGGTCGTTATTACTATAAAGGTGAGCGCGAGGGTGAGTCGTGGATTGAGGGCGGGCAGCCTGAATGGCACGGTGCTCCCTGTGGCGATGTCGATATCACCGGCTGGAGGAAACCGATAAGTCATTATCGCAAGATGCTGTGGAACGAGGACACGCCACTCTATATGGCCGTGAAGGAACCTAATGGCTACCACGGGGAAATCAAAACGACGATGTGGAGCGTATGGCCCACATGGGAGTCGTGGACATGGCCCGGTTGGGAGGGTAAACCCGTCGAAGTGGAGGTTTATACCCGTCAGCCAGAAGTGAAACTATATCTGAACGACATACTTATCGGCACGAAACAGGTAAGCCGTGAGACTGAGTTCAAGGCTGTCTTTTCCGTGCCTTACAAGGCCGGAACCCTCCGTGCTGAAGCTGGCAGTGAGAGCGTAACACTGAAGACCGCCGGCGAACCAGCCCATCTACGTCTAACCCCCGACCGCTCCGTCATGACTGCCAACGGCCAGTCGCTTTCCTTTGTCACCATTGAGGTGGTCGACAAGGACGGCACACCCGTCCCCGAAGCCGCCATTTCCTGTGAGGCTATCGTCAAGGGAGCAGGTAAGCTGTTAGCCTTTGCCTCTGCCGACCTGAAGGATACAGAACCCTACACCTCACCGCGTGCAAGAACGTGGAAGAGCCGCGCCCTTCTCGTCGTCCGCAGCACGCAGAAAAAGGGTTCCGTTAGCGTGAGCATCAAGAGCTCATTGCCTACTGCCAGTCTAACGTTGAAGAGCAAATAACGATATGCAGCGGACGACTGACGCAACTGCTCTGCCGTCAGTCTTTGCCACATGCCCACGCAGGGCTTCGTTGGCGACCGGTATTTTAAATAAAACATAAATCCCAAGGCAGAAACATCATGTTTTGGGATTTTTTGTGTATCTTTGTCGGCGCAAAACAAATCATATCAACAAAGAACAAACTACTAAAAACAACAAAAGCAAACTATGAAGATGATGAAAAAGTATGTAATGACATTGATGCTGGTCTACTGTCAACTGCTGACTGTGGCAGAAAATTATCCTTATCGTAGCGACCATTTATGGTTGACTGTACCCAACCATGCCGACTGGCTTTATAAAACAGGCGAGAAGGCGAAGGTAGAAGTAAGCTTCAGTCTCTATGGCATACCTCAGGACGTTGAAGTGAGTTATGAGATAGGACCGGACATGATGCCGGCAACGACTTCCGGCAAAGTGATGCTGAAAAATGGCAGGGCTGTCATAGACATGGGAACGATGAAGAAAGCAGGATTCCTCGACCTTCGACTCACAGCTGTCAAGGACGGCAAGAAATACCAGCACCACGTCAAAGTTGGCTTTTCACCAGAACAGTTAAAGCCCTACACGAAGAACCCGTCTGACTTTGATGCCTTCTGGCAGAAGAACATAGCCGATGCACGCCAAGAAGTGAAAAATGAAAAGCTGATAGTGAAATGCGAAAAGGTGGACAAATATTCAACCGATGAGTTCGACTGTTATCTGCTGAAGCTGAAGACGGACAGCCGTCATTCGATATACGGCTACCTGACAAAACCGAAGGAAAACGGCAAATACCCTGTAGTGCTCTGCCCTCCTGGTGCCGGCATCAAGACCATTAAGGAACCGATGCGGAACACCTATTATGCCAAGAACGGCTTCATCCGTCTGGAGATGGAGATACATGGTCTGAACCCTGAGATGACCGATGAGCAGTTTAAGGAAATCACAGCTGCCTTCGACTACGAAAACGGCTATCTGGCCAACGGGCTCGACAACAGGGATAACTACTACATGAAACATGTCTATGTGGCCTGCGTACGCGCCATCGACTATCTCTGCTCGCTGCCCGAATGGGATGGCAAGAACGTCTTCGTGCAGGGAGGCAGTCAGGGTGGTGCCCTCTCACTCATTACGACAGCTCTCGACCCTCGTGTGACAGCATGCGTAGCCAACCACCCTGCCCTCGCAGATATGGCGGGTTATCTCGACCACCGCGCCGGAGGCTATCCCCATTTCAACCGTCTGAACAACATGTTCACTCCCGAGAAGGTTGAAACGATGGCTTACTACGACGTGGTGAACTTTGCTCGCCGCATTACCTGTCCCGTTTATCTGACGTGGGGCTACAACGACGACGTCTGTCCACCAACCACCAGCTATATCATCTGGAATCTTATCACGGCTCCCAAAGAGTCGTTGATAACACCCGTCAACGAGCATTGGACCAGCAACGATACCAACTATAGCCAGATGCTTTGGCTGAAGCAGAAGATGTGAACCAGCGTCAAACATGAGGTGAACACCCTTCCAGTGAACAATTCATCAAAGCCCCGACCTGCAGATTGCAAGCCGGGTTCAAGCAGACAATGGAACTGCATGAAAAATCTTTCTCTACATTGGGACAAAAAAAATTGATTGTCTCACGACAACCAATCCTTGAATTAACCTTAATAATCTAATACCATGAAAAACACACTTGCAAAGATAAAGAAATAATCGCACGATGCATAGTTTTTCGTTATTTCATAGCTGTCTTTTAATCTTGTTTAACAAAACCATCTTTCCATTTAAGAATTATTGACGGTTTAGTAATAACTTCCTGCTCTTCATTGGCGGGCGCCTCCAGTTTACAATCCGGCGTCAGAACAAGTGTCGGTTCATCTTCTTTCAGCGTAGCCGTCCATGTGCCGTCGGGTATTGTCAGGTACTGGTCTGTGGGTAATTGACGCCACTTAACGGAATAGAACGCTATCTGGCTTTCCCGTAAGTCAGAACCGTAGGTGCGGATAAAGCATACAATCTGATTCACACTGTCGACCTGCTCGCTGACATCTAACAATCGCATGCTTAACGAAGAGGATTCCGTCAGCTGTATCTGTAAAGCGTCGTCAGTCAGCTTCTGCATAACAGACTTTCCTCCCAGGCTGTTGGTCACCTCCGACAACATGCCTGAGTCTATGAAGTCAATGAAGTCAAGCCGATTGTTCGCATCCAGATATGGTACAAGGGAATCAGGCATCTGCTTGAACACGTCGCGCATCTTCATTTGCGCCGAGAGGTTGCAGGTTGTCACAAGGACAAGTAAAAGAAATAACTTACGCATCATCATCATTATTTAGTTTTGCTTAGCTGCATCATCATAATGGCAGCAAGACCGGCGGTTTCGGTTCGTAGCCTGCTCTGTCCGAGGTGAATGGAGCGATAGCCGTTGGCAACGGCCTCGCGGACTTCCTCTATGGAGAAGTCGCCCTCGGGACCTACCAAGACGGTGACGTCGTCGGTCTCGGCTGGTGTCGTCAGCTCATCAAAGAGATATGTACGGGGGATTTCATCATAGCAGTGGGCGATAAACTTCCGTCCTGTGACGGGACTGGCCAAAAACTGCTTGAAGGACTGGACATCGTTAAGCTGCGTCTTCCATGCCTTGCGGCTCTGCTTCATGGCCGATACGGCAATCTTGTCAATGCGGGGAATCTTCACCAAACGCCGTTCAGAGAACTGGCAGTTGAGGAAGGATATCTCGTCGACGCCCACCTCAACAGCCTTTTCCACCATCCATTCCATGCGCTCCATCATCTTCGTGGGCGCAATGGCAAGATGCAGATGCCCCTTCCACTGGCGCTCCTGAGGCAGTGTCTCGCAGATGTTATAGAAACAGTGCCTGGTATGTGCCAGGGTGACTTCAGCACGATAGAAGTTGCCGCAACCGTCCATGAGCATCATCTCGTCGCCTGCCTGCAGGCGAAGCACACGCAAGGCATGCATGGCTTCGTCTGCGGGTAGTTCGTTGGATGTCGCTGCATCAGGTGCGTAGAAGAATCTGACCTCTTTCATCTTTGAAACGGCATAATCTTGCTTATCATGTCTAATGCTTAATCTCGGTAATGGGCTTCTTCTCGGGCTTGAAGACAATGGCGAAGGTGACGCCGATGACGAAGGCAAAGGCAGCAAATATAAACCAACAGGTCTGCCATTCGCCTACCAAGTATCCGCCTTCCCAATGGCAGAAGCTGTTGACGATTTCACCGGCAGCCAAGGTGCCGATGGTGGCACCTATTCCATTGGTCATCATCATAAACAGTCCCTGTGCAGAAGCCTTGATTTTCGGGTCGCACTCCTGGTCGACAAAGATACCGCCAGACACATTGAAGAAGTCGAAGGCTACGCCATAGACAACGCATGACAGGATGAAGAAGATAACGCCAGGCATGGCAGGATTGCCGATGCCGAAGAAGCCGAAGCGGAACACCCATGCGAAGAGTGACATGAGCATCACCACCTTGATGCCGAAACGCTTCAGGAAGAAGGGTATCATGAGGATGCAGCAGGCCTCACTAATCTGCGAGATGGAGGTCAGCATGGTGGCATTGTTGGCGGCGAAAGAGTCGGCATACTCTGGTACGCCCTTGAAACTGGTGAGGAAGGGACCGGCAAAGCCGTTGGTGACCTGCAGGCACATGCCCAGCAATGCCGAGAAGATGAAGAACAGGGCCATCTGACGGCGCTTGAAGAGCTTGAAGGCGTTGAGTCCGAGGCTCTCTGTGAGCGACACCTTGCCTTCCTTCTTGGTCAGCTTGCACTCGGGCAGCGTGAAACAATAGACGAAGAGTACCAGACTGAGTACACCTGATACGAGGAACTGCAGATAGGTGTACTGGAACTTATGGGCGTTCTCGCCGAGCGTGAAGCCAAAGCCCGTCTCGTCGATGAAGGCGCAGTTGACAAACCACATAGTAGCGATGAAACCGACTGTTCCGAGCACACGGATGGGCGGGAAGTCCCTGACGGTATCGAGGCCATTGTTCTTCAGAATGGTGAATGCTGCCGTGTTGGTCAGCGCGATAGTCGGCATATAGAATGCCACGCTCAGGGTGTAGAGCGCAATGAACAACGATTTGTCGGCCAGTTCATTGCCGAAGCCTGCCTGTTCGCCCATCCACCAGCAGCTGATCATGAAGGCGCCAGCCATGAGATGGCACAATCCCAGCAGGCGCTGTGGCTGGATGTACTTGTCGGCAACGATACCCATCAGTGTTGGCATGAAGATGCTGACAACGCCCTGAATGGCATAGAACCATGAGATCTTGTCACCTAATCCTGCTATTCCCAGATAGTTTCCCATGCAGGTGAGGTAAGCTCCCCAAACGGCGAACTCCAAGAAGTTCATAACCGCTAAACGTACTTTCATGTTCATAGTAATAATTATTTAAGTTATTGGTTGTTATTTGATAAGTTTCTCCTTATAATAAGCACGTACACGCCCGGCATCGTCTTTCCTGAGTTCTACCCTGCCCCTCATCCATTCGGTGTTAGCGGTTTCCTGGAGGAGCGGGAACTGGCCTGTCACGAAGCCCTCCGATATTTCCACGCTGTATAGCGTCAGGCATTGGCCTTCCGGCGTTATCAGTTCGTTGCAGGCTATCCGCCTTACTGTTGTTTGTTTCATTGGCTTGCTCCTTATTATGGAATCTGATCAGTTGTACCTGGCTGATGAACATCATGCGACGGGCGTTTGCGTCATCGGCACCACCCGTGGCGAGATAGATGAAACCGTGCATTTCCTTGAGTTTGCGCTCATGATTTGCAGGAATACGTATCTGCGAGAGGCCGGATACGGAGACATGGTTTGACGTTTGGATAATGCTGTCGCCCTCGTATTTGGTGACAACGCACACGACGGCATCCTTATAACCTGCCTGCCAAAGGTATTCCGTCATGAACTGGAACGAGAAGGAATCGCCCTTGTAGAACGACGTATCGACCTCGACCGTGAAGTCATAGCGGTTCATAGCGGGGAAAGGCATGAGCATGATGTCGGTCTGGCCCTTCCAGATGCTGGCAGTGTCTCCCGTCGTGCTGTAGCGTGAATATTGTCCGATTTCACCGACAGTGGAACCGAGCATCTTTGCCTCGTCCGACAAGCGGTCGTTGACATTCTGGTAGATGCCTTGCAGGCGCTTGACATGCGAATAGTAATAAACCAGTGAAGAGTCAAATTCAGCTTCCGTTACCCCGTGTTTCTTCAAAACCGCCGTAAAATACTCCGTTTTCAAGACATCCATTTCCTGGTTCCTGTGCGCTTTGGCCATTGCCTGAGCGATATGGTAATCATAGAGTATGTCTTCCATATCACCAGGCTGTATATACTCCTTAGGCACTGAAGGCTTACAAGCCATCAGGATCAACAGGGAAACTATGATATAGAAGCCGTTCTTCATGATGACTACTGTTCTGGTGAGGCTTTCGGTTCCTGTGCCGACGGTTGCTCTTGCGGTGTTTGCGTCTTTTCAGACTTGAAGGTCAACTCGCCGATTTCCTTACGGAAGAATAACAGTAAGAGCACGACACCAACTGATATGCTGGCATCGGCAAAGTTGAAGACAGGACTGAAGAACACATAGGGCTGTCCGCCAACGAAGGGAACCCATGACGGCCATGTCGTCGTGATGATCGGGAAGTAGAACATGTCTACCACCTTTCCCATCAGAAAGGGCGCATAACCGGTGCCGAAAGGCACGAAGTAAGACTGGTAAAACTCTGAACTACTGTTGAATATCAATCCATAGAACATGGAGTCAAAGATGTTTCCTGTAGCTCCGGCAATTATCATCGACAGGCAGATGAGGTAGCCCCATCGTGCCTGCTTTCGTACCTGTAGGACGATATAGTAGCCGAGGAAGGCTATGGCAATGATACGGAAAATGGAGAGCACAAGCTTGGAACCGATTTCCATACCGTAAGCCATGCCGTTGTTCTCGATGAACACAATCTTGAACCAAGACAGGATTTCAATCTGCTCGTGCAAGGTCATGTGGGTCTTCACCCAGATCTTGATGACCTGGTCAATGATCAGGATGGTCAGCACAAGCAACGCTGCCAGCCACCCTCTCTTTGCTATGTCGTGCTTGACCATCTACTATTTCTTGCCAGCCATCTTCGACTCTACGCTCAGCGTCGCATGGGGGACGGCCTTCAGGCGCTCCTTGGGTATCAGCTTACCCGTGATGCGGTCAATACCGTAGGTCTTGTTCTCGATACGTACCAGGGCGGCCTTCAGTCCCTGAATGAACTTCTGCTGACGGGCAGCCAGCGAGATTATCTCTTCCTTCGACTGGGTGGCACTACCCTCTTCCAGTGCCTTATAGGTGGGTGACGTATCGTCTACATCATTGGAGTCTTGATTCATCAGTACTCTCATCATCTGATCATAGTCGCGCTTGGCTAATGTCAGCTTCTCATTGATAATCTCACGGAACTCTTCTAACTCTTCGTCCGTGTAACGTGTTTTTTCTGTCATAGTTAATAATATTAGGATTTAGCAATACTTATATTCAACTTAAACTCATCGAAGTCAACCTCCGTACCGTCATTCTGAGCGATGGTGATGCTGTCAGCCAGCACTTGTGTCTTGATGTAGTCGCCGAAGGCTTTAACGGCAGCATCGGTCTCGGCATTGGGCGACAAGGTGATGTTGATACGGTCGGTAATCTCGAAACCGCTCTCCTTGCGGAGGTTCTGCACGCGGTTGATAATCTCGCGGGCCATACCCTCCTGGCGCAACTCGTCGGTCAGCTCCACTTCGAGGGCCACGGTCAGGGCACCTTCATTGGACACGAGCCATCCGGGGATGTCCTCGCTGATGATGTCGACATCGGCAGCTTCCACCATCAGGTCGTTACCGTCCACGGTGATGCCGATGGTGCCGTTGGCTTCCAACTCGGCAATCTGCTCCTGTGAGAGTGCATCCATCTGTGCGGCCACGCCCTTCATCAGCTTGCCGAACTTCTTACCCATGGTGCGGAAGTTACACTTCACCTTCTTCACCAGGATACCAGCACCCTCGACGAACTTCAGTTCCTTGACGTTCACCTCGTGCATGATGAGGTCCTTGACGGCCTCGATGTGGCGCTTCTGCTCGTCGGTGGCAGGTACCATAATCGACTGCAGCGGCTGGCGCACCTTGATATTCACCTTGCGACGCAGGGCGAGCACCATAGAGGTAATCTTCTGAGCCATCTCCATACGGGCTTCCAGGTCCTTGTCAATGCAGGCTTCGTCGGCAACGGGCCACAGGTCGAGGTGGACGCTGTCCTTTTCTCCGCCAAGGTCCTTGTACAGCTGGTCAGCATAGAACGGCGCAAAGGGAGCCAGCAGCTTAGCCACCGTCATCAGACAGGTATACAGCGTCTCGTAGGCCGAGCGTTTGTCGTCACTCATCTCTTTGCCCCAGAAGCGTTTGCGGTTCAAGCGAACGTACCAGTTGGAGAGGTCGTCGTTGACGAAGGCATCAATCAGGCGCCCGGCACGGGTCGGGTCGTAGTTCTCCAGTTCAGCCGTCACCTTCTGCACCAAGGTGTTGAGCGAAGAAAGAATCCATCGGTCAATCTCGGGTTTGGCAGACTGCGCCACAGCCTCTGTGCCCTGGGCGGGGTCAAAGCCGTCGACGTTGGCATAGAGTGCAAAGAAGCTATATGTATTATATAAGGTACCGAAGAACTTGCGGCGAATCTCATCCACACCATCGGGGTCAAACTTCAGGTTGTCCCACGGTTCGGAATTGGTCATCATATAGAGGCGCACGGCGTCGGAACCATATTTCTCAATCATCTCGAAGGGGTTCACCACGTTACCCACATGCTTCGACATCTTATTACCTTTGGCATCAAGCACAAGACCGCTGGAGATGACGTTCTTGAAAGCGACGGAGTCGAAAATCATGGTGGCAATAGCATGTAACGTAAAGAACCAGCCACGGGTCTGGTCGACACCCTCGTTGATGAAATCGCAGGGGAATGCCGTGCCATTGTCGATGAGTTCGCGGTTTTCGAACGGATAGTGAATCTGTGCATAGGGCATCGAACCAGAGTCGAACCACACGTCAATAAGGTCGCTCTCGCGCTTCATCGGCTTGCCACTGGCAGAGCACAAGACGATGTAGTCGACATACGGGCGGTGCAAGTCTATCTTGTCATAATTCTCCTGACTCATGTCACCAGGTACAAAGCCCTTGTCCTTCAGCAGGTTGCTCGTCATGAAGCCAGCCTTGACGCTCTTCTCTATCTCGTTGTACAGTTCCTCGACGCTGCCGATGCAAAGTTCCTCACCATCCTCAGAGCGCCAGATGGGCAGCGGTGTTCCCCAGAAACGGCTGCGAGAAAGGTTCCAGTCGTTGAGGTTCTCCAGCCAGTTGCCGAAACGTCCCGTTCCCGTTGACTCAGGTTGCCAGTTGATGGTCTTGTTCAACTCAACCATACGCTCTTTCTTGGCTGTCGACTTGATGAACCACGAATCCAGCGGATAGTAGAGCACAGGCTTGTCGGTACGCCAGCAGTGGGGATAGTTGTGGGTATGCTTCTCTATCTTAAAGACCTTGTTCTGGGCCTTCAGGTCCATGCAAATGCTGATGTCCAAGGTCTCGTCCTTGTCGGTCAAAGTATCGTCGTAGGCATTCTTCACGTAACGGCCAGCAAACTTGTTCCACTCGTCCACGTTGACATAGTCTTTCACGAAGTCGGGGTCGAGGTCGTCAATGACGAAGTACTTGCCTTGCAGGTCGACGACAGGACGCTCAGCACCCTTCTTGTCAATCAGAACGATGGGACAGATGCCAGCCTTCTTGGCAACGAAGGCGTCATCGGCACCGAAGTTGGGAGCGATATGAACGATACCGGCACCATCGTCGGTCGTCACATAGTCACCAGGAATCACCTTGAAGGCATCGCCCATGGGCTTGATGGCGGGCATCAGCTGCTCATACTCCATACCCACGAGGTCAGTACCTTTATAACGCGCCACGATACGATAGGGAATCAGCTTTTCGCCCTTCTTGTATTCAGGCATCTCGCCGCCGTCGGTGATGTTACCCTCTGCGGGCAGATAGGCATTCAGGCGGGCTTCAGCCAGCACCAGCGTCACCTTGTCGGCAGTATAGGGATTGTATGTCTGCACGGCGACATAGTCAATCTTCGGACCTACGCAGAGTGCCGAGTTGGCAGCCAGCGTCCAAGGTGTCGTCGTCCAGGCCAGGAAATAAGGAGTACCCCACGCTGCCATCTCGGGCTTGGGGTTCTTCATCTTGAACTGTGCCGTACAGGTCGTATCCTTCACGTCACGATAGCAACCCGGCTGGTTCAGCTCGTGAGAAGAAAGACCGGTACCGGCTGCTGGTGAATAGGGCTGAATGGTATAGCCCTTATAGAGCAGGCCCTTCTCATAGAACTGCTTCAACAGCCACCAAAGGGTCTCGATGTACTTGTTGTCATAAGTGATATAGGGATGGTCGAGGTCAACAAAGTAACCCATCTTCTCCGTCAGTTCACGCCACTCCTGGGTGTACATCATCACATTCTCGCGGCACTTCTTATTATAATCCTCGGTCGAGATGTAGCGCTCGCTCTCCTTGTTGTCAATGTCGGCCTTGGTAATGCCAAGCTCCTTTTCGACACCCAGTTCTACGGGCAGTCCATGGGTGTCCCAACCTGCCTTGCGCTTCACCTGGAAGCCGCGCATCGTCTTGTAGCGGTTGAACGTGTCCTTGATGCTTCGTGCCAGCACATGGTGAATGCCAGGGTGACCATTGGCTGAAGGGGGACCTTCATAGAATACGAACTGGGGACAACCCTCGCGTTCCTTCACGGAGCGCCAGAACACATCTTGTTCTTTCCACATCTGCAGCACATCATTGTTTGTCTGCGTCAAATTCAAGCCGTTATGCTCGGCAAATCTCTTGCTCATAGATTATCTTTATTTCTTACATGTTTCTTTATGACGTGCAAAGGTAATCAAATTTTTTGATACCGCCAAATTTTTACACTCAATAACAACAATGTAAGAAATAACTTAGGCTTTACGCGCCATAAAGCGGGACTTTACAGCTCTACGACCTGGCCGTCATAAGCCATCTGGATGTCGGGGGGCAATTGGCTGTTGACCTCATCATGTCGACCGATATGGTGGCTGCTGTGTATCAGCCACGTCTGGCTTGCCCCTACCCGACGGGCAAAAGCAACGGCTTCTGCAACAGTCTGGTGAGAATGGTGGGGCTGTGGACGGAGGGCGTTCACTACCAACACGTTACAGCCACGGGCATAGGACACCTCTTCGTCAGCGATGGTTTTCATGTCCGTGATGTAGGTGAGCACAGAGGGATGACTGCTGAGGGATGAGTATACAGGTTGCTGGGTGATGCGATAGCCCAGGATAGGCAGGTCGTGGTGCATCACCTCAAAAGGCATGATGTCAAGGTCTCCGATGCGGAACGGCTCATGCTTGTGTATCTCATGCAGCTGAATAGCCGGGACACCGGGATAGCGGTTCTCGGCAAAGCAATAGGGCAACATCTCAAGCATTCCCTGACGTGCCAGCGGATCGGCATAGACGTTTACCTCGCCAAACTGACAATAGGGACGGATGTCGTCCATGCCGCCCATGTGGTCGTAATGGGCATGGGTAATCAGGATGCCGTCAATCTTGCGGAAAGGCTGTGGCATAATCTGCTGTCGGAAGTCCGGACCGCAGTCAATCAGCAAGCGCGTGGTGTCAGTCTCAACGAGTGCTGAACAGCGCAAGCGCTTGTCGTGCGTGTCGCTGCTCGTACAGGTATAGCACTGGCATCCGATGGTCGGTACGCCACACGATGTCCCCGTTCCAAGAAAAGTCAGTTTCACAGTTCTCTCCTCCTTATATGATATTGACCTCTGGTTGAATGTCGACACCAAAGCGCTCTTTGACATCTTGCTGTATCTTGCGGCATAAATTCACGATCTCGCTACCCGTAGCACCGCCACGGTTGACGAGCACCAAAGCCTGTTTGTCGTGAACACCGGCACGACCCAGCGAACGTCCCTTCCAGCCACATTGTTCTATCATCCACCCTGCGGGAATCTTCTCATGGCAGTCATCAACGGTATAGTGCGGCATACCTGGGTTTGCTGCTGCCAACGCTTCGTATGTGTCACGCGACACCACCGGATTCATGAAAAAGCTGCCGGCATTGCCCGTCACCTTGGGGTCAGGGAGCTTTGCATTGCGAATGTCAATGATGACCTGACGGAGTTGCCGGGCAGAAGGACTGGCAATGCCACGACGCTCCAATTCTGCACGGATGTTACCATAGTCGAGATGTGGCTCAAACACAGGGGAGAACTCATAGCAGACCTTCGTTATCAGGTATTGATGGCGCCATTCCTGCTTGAAACGGCTCTGCCGATACCCGTAACCGCACTCGCTGTTTCTGAAGACGCGATGCTGCCCTGTTGAAATCTCAACGGCACAGACCGTGCTAATCAGGTCTTTCACCTCCACGCCGTAGGCACCAATGTTTTGTACGGCGCTCGCACCAACGTCGCCAGGAATCAACGAAAGATTCTCGGCTCCATAGAGTTCATGCTGGAGGCTAATGGCAACGATGTCGTCCCACACCATGCCGCTACCACAAACCATGCTGGTGCCTTCTATCTCATAGCCCTTGATGGCAGAATGCACGACGATGCCCTCGTAGTCCTGTGTCAGCAACAGATTGCTGCCGCCTCCGATAATGATATATGGTGTGTCGCTCCCGTTCAGAATTTGGGCCACCTGCTGGGCTTCCTGCTCGTTTTCGTATTCCAGGAAACGGCTGCATCGGGCATCAATGCCGAACGTGTTGTGTGCCTTCAGGCTATAGTTGCAAATGTCTCTCATAGGACTATGTCGTCATCTTCGTCAGTTTCCACTTGCCGTCAGAGCGTTTGAAGGTCAGTTCCAGTTCCAGTCCGTTGGCAATGCCACGCAGTACAAACAACTTGGTATTGCCCTCCTTACGGGGCTGACCATAGATGATGTTGAAAATCATCTTCTTAGGCAGTTCAGGCGCAAAGGCCTCCCACGTTTCAGGCGTGATGACACCATCCATGCGAGCAAAGTCGTCGTCAGGGTCAGGCCCTTCGAAATGGATGCTTGAATTAAGACTTTCAGTCTGATAGATGGAATCTGTTGCAAAATGGTGATAGAACTCCAGGAAAGAGGCATTGTTTGACTGGCTGATGGGGATGGTCTGTACAGACGTCAGCATCCATGCTCCACGCAGGCGGTCAAAGACATGCTGGATAATGGCACCGGTATTGAAATATATCATTTCCACCACGGCATGATTCACAGAGGTATCCTTGACAATCTCCATCTGCCTTTCGCTGTCGAAAAGTAAGGTATAGAAATCCTGGCGCATGAAGTAACGCTCCGTTTTCCACTGCTCCTTGGAAAGCAGTTCTTCCTTGCTGCCATTGATTTTCCTTAGAGGAAAGAGAATGCGCTCCCGTTGAAGGTTCTTATTAGCAGCAAAGTTAAAGATAAAGTCATCGAACAACTCGTCGGCAGCTTTGGGCATGGGAAGATTGGCCATGCTGTCAGCCAGGGGGTCAGCAATAGAATCCGTTGCCGTCGAGTCGGTCGCCATTGTTGAATCAGCAGGCGTTTCATCTTGCGTCTGACCGGCTTTATTGCCTCCGCAGGCTAAAATCAGCAGGAGACAAAGAAGTGCTACCAAATACCGTTTCATTGAATGCTTCTCTCAAATCGCGGCAAAGGTACAAATAAACAAGCAAAACGCAAAATAAAAATCGGAATTTATTTTGCGCTTTGCAAATGAGAACAGATATACTCTCTGACTGACTGCTTCAGAAAGAATAGGACAAAGTACAGAGCAGCTGGTGGCGGTTGTCCTTCACGCTGACGGCATTACATTCGTTGCGGAGCACTTCCAGCAGGCCGTAGCTGTTATAGTATTGCGCCTCTGCACCATTCATGAAGGGATAGAAATCGCCCTTACGCATCGAGTACTGATAGGCCAGGTCAAGACGTACCTTGTCGAAGGTGAAACCTACGCCGGCAGTAATGCGGTGGGTGTCCTTCCAGTTGGTGTAATCCGTTGACGACGACATGTATGTGCCTGGTGAATCCAGCGTCTGGTCACGCACGCCAGACTCTTCGTACATCGGCGATACATAGTTGTAACCCAGTCTGATAGCCACATTTTGTTCAGGCTTAAATTCAGCACCGACTTTCAGGGTTGACACTGTTCTCAGCGTCTTTTCTGTCAGGCGCTTCATCACGGGGTCACTGCTGCTACTCGAGCTGTATGTGTCAGACCAGTAATCATAATTGTAGTCTTTGATGGCACGCATATCAATCGTAGAATAGTCGGCAATCTCGTAGCTCACACCCAGCGCAAGGTTGTTGTCAACAGTATGACCGGCACTGATGCCGAACTTCCAAGGTGTATTGAAGCAGAACTTCGCATCGTAGCCCCTCTGGTCGACATCCCCGATGCGGGTGGTATTGCTTGTCGTCAGCCGATAGAATGTCGGGGTAGACACGCTAATTCCCAGACGGAATGGCGATTCCTCCACAGGACGGACGATAATGCCTCCCTTGACCTCGACACCCGTACCTGTAATGTGATGGTCATCCGTCATGAGAACACTTGTCAGCGACGGGTCGGTAAGCGAGTTCAAGTGCTCAAAGTACTCACTATAACCGTTATAGTGGACATCCTTCAGACCGAGGGTAAGGCCTAAGTACACGCGGTTCTTGATATTGCCGCTTATGTTGAAGTCGTACTCACCGATATAGCCGGTGTGAGCACGGTCGAACTCATAGTCGGTAGCATCAACAGTTGTCAGCGAACCGTCTTTCTCCTCAATCATATTATAATAGAGGAAGTCAGTCTGACTTTGTCCCCAATAGGTGTCAAGATCACCACGGATGCCCTTAATGGTCGTCTGGCGGTTCTGCGAAGAGCCGTTGACAGCCTGGTTGGCAGCCGACAGCACATAGTTGAAGTTGCGGCTTTTGTGGAAATTGAAGCCGAAGTTCAGGTAGCTATGCATGCCTGTGCGCTGCGAGAACACGACACCTAACTGGTCGAACGAAGCACTTGCCTTGCTGCCGTCCTGGAACGACTTGCCGCCTTCCTGTATGACCACTCCCAAAGAGCCTGAAACCTGATTGCGACGGAAGAGTCCGATGCCGGCAGGGTTGGTACTCATGGTGGAAATGTCGGCACCCAGAGCTTCCATAGCACCACCCATACCCACATAGCGTGCCGTACCATTCAAATCCTCGGTGGCCAGCTGTGCCCCGATGTAGGTGTCAAGATTGACATTATCCTGTGCTTGAGCCTGCATGGCCCCAAGGGTCATCAAACCCAGTAAATACATTTTCTTCATTGTCATAGTTGTGTTATTCAATATACTATATTGCATCGTTCTTATTTGCGTCCGCCAAAGTTACGTCCGCCTGTAGCTGAACGGCCACCGCCAAAAGAACCGCCGCCACCGAAAGAACCGCCGCCACCGCTACGGCCGCCGCCGAATGACGAGCCAGAGGAGCCAGAGGAGCGCGAACCGCCAAAGGAAGACGAGTTGTAGCCGCGGTTGGAGTTGATGCCGGAGTTAATCCGCGATGTATTGTCCCGATAACCGCCAAAATTATTGCCGCCAATAGGACGACGGTGGTTGACAGGACGGCCGGTGCTATGATGGTGTACGACTGTACCGCCATACCAGCGCGGACCATACCACCCGTAATAGCCATAATGCCAAGGACGATAGTAGCCATAATACCAGGGAGAATACCAAGGTGAATACCATCCGTAACGGCCATAATACCACGGGTCGTTCCAGTACCACGGGTCGTTCCAGTACCAGCTGCTATAATACCACGGCGACGCCCAGCGACCGTCACGATAGCCGTCCCAATAAGCCTCACTGGGTGTGTAATCGTCAAAGCGGCTCATCTTGCGGGTCAGCTTGAAGTCACCGCCTTCGGTCTCTGAATAGGTTGAGTCCGGATAGACACCTCTAACTGCCGAGAAATCAATGATGTCATTACCCGCCGAGTCTATCGGTGTCACACTCGTCCATGAACGGCGGTTATAGTCGTCAACACTCCTTGAGCTGCCGGCATAGTACGTGTTTTTAGGCATACCGTACGACGCAGTTTCCTGAGCCACATTCTTCTTCGACGGAACGAAGTACATATCGTCGTCCTGTGCCATCATTGTCAACGGCAAGGCCGAAATAACTGTCAATAGAAATAGCTTTTTCATCTTCATTTCTCTTCAATTTGATTGATTCACGATGCAAAAATAATACTAATTATCGTGCAAAAGTAGGGAAAAACCCTAAGAAAAGATAGGTTTTTCCCTATTTTTTGTATTTTTGCACCAATTATTTAACATCTCTATGAAATACTACGAAGTAAGATTTACCATTACCCCCTATTCTGCCGATGCTGCAGACATCCTCTCCGTCATGGCTGGGGATGCCGGTTTTGAGTCTTTTGAATCCACGTCTGACGGTCTGTCAGGCTACGTACAGCAGCAGTTGTTCGACCAGTCCCTGTTGGATGCTGCCATTGAGGGTTTCCCCTTTGAAGGCACCCATATTATATATAAGGTGGAAGAAGCCGAGGACCGCGACTGGAATGAGCAGTGGGAGCAGGATGGATTTGCACCGATTATCGTTGAAAGCGAAGCCAAAGGTAGTACTGAGAAGAAGACAATGGTAATCCACGACGGCAGACACATGCCGGACGCCATAGTGCCCGCCGACCTCACCGTCGAGATTGACGCTCACCTGGCCTTTGGCACCGGTACCCACGAAACGACACGCATGATTTGCAGCACATTGCTCGGCTTGGCAATGAACGGCAGGCAGGTTCTTGACTGCGGTTGCGGCACAGGCATCCTCGGCATTTGCGCCTTGAAACTTGGCGCAGCATCCTGTACAGCCTACGACATCGACGAATGGAGCGTCGACAACACCCGCCATAATGCTGTTATCAACCACACCGACGACCGCATGACCGTCATGCATGGCGACGCAACGCTGCTCGACAAGCTATCTCCCCGCTTCGACTTGGTGACGGCCAACATTAACCGCAACATACTGTTGCAAGACATGCCGCGCTTTGTCAGTGTCATGGTTCCCAAGGGGATGCTCATCCTCAGCGGCTTCTATCAAAGTGACTGTGACTTGCTCACGGAAAAAGCAAAGACCTTAGGACTGACCCTTCAGGAGTGTCGCCATGACGGAGACTGGGCGTGCATGGTATTTACAAGACTTCATGCATAATTCATCATGCATATTGCATAATTCTTTGATGGCGGCAGCAAAAATTTCAATTTTCAATTTTCAATTTTCAATTATTATTCGTACCTTTGCAGCCGATTTACGTAAATTAGACAATCATGCCAGAAATATCAGTACGCGGACTGGAGATGCCCGAGTCGCCAATCAGAAAACTCGCTCCACTGGCCGCAGCAGCCAAGAAAAGGGGTACAAAAGTGTATCACCTGAATATCGGTCAGCCCGATCTGCCCACACCGCAGGTGGGACTGGATGCCTTGAAGCAGGTAGACCGCAAGATTTTAGAGTATTCACCATCGCAAGGCTATCTGAGCTATCGTGAAAAGCTGGTAGACTATTACGCAAAATACAATATCAACGTTACTGCTGACGACATTATCATCACCTCCGGAGGCAGTGAGGCTGTGCTGTTTGCATTCCTCTCCTGTCTGAACCCGGGTGACGAAATCATCGTCCCTGAACCGGCATACGCCAACTATATGGCCTTTGCCATCTCAGCAGGTGCCAAAATCCGCACCATTGCCACAACCATTGACGAGGGATTCTCGCTGCCCAAGGTCGAGAAGTTCGAGGAACTCATCAACGACCGCACGCGGGCTATCATGATCTGCAATCCCAACAACCCTACCGGCTACCTGTATACACGCCGCGAGATGAACCAGATACGCGACCTGGTGAAGAAGTACGACCTGTACCTCTTCTCGGACGAGGTGTACCGCGAATACATCTACACCGGTTCACCCTATATCTCAGCCTGCCATCTGGAAGGCATTGAGCAGAATGTCATCCTGATTGACTCCGTGTCAAAGCGCTATTCAGAGTGCGGCATCCGCATTGGTGCCCTAATAACCAAGAATGCCGAAGTGCGCAAAGCTGTCATGAAGTTTTGCCAGGCACGCCTCTCACCGCCTCTTATCGGTCAGATTGTCGCCGAGGCTTCATTGAACGCCCCTGAGGATTATCTGCGCGATGTCTATGACGAATATGTTGAGCGCCGCAAATGCCTGATAGACGGTCTCAACCGCATCCCGGGTGTCTACTCGCCCATTCCCATGGGAGCATTCTATACCGTTGCCAAACTGCCTGTTGACGATGCAGAGAAGTTCTGCCGCTGGTGTCTTGCCGACTTTGAATATGAGGGCGAGACCGTCATGATGGCTCCGGCAGCAGGTTTCTACACCACCCCGGGGGCTGGCATCAATCAGGTGCGCATCGCCTACGTTCTGAAGAAGAAGGATTTGGAGCGTGCTCTCTTCGTTCTACGAAAAGCCCTGGAAGCTTATCCCGGCAGAATTGACGAGAAGTAGCCTGTATGAACCTGCCATTATTTGTAGCGCGTAAGATTTACGGTTCCGACAGTGGCCGCCGCGAGGTGAGCCGCCCGGCCATCCGTATTGCTACCATTGGTGTCGCTATAGGCCTGGCAGTCATGATTATCACCGTCAGCGTCGTCTTCGGCTTCAAGCATACCATCCGCGACAAGGTGGCTGGCTTCGGCAGTCACATTCAGGTCATGAACTTCTCTTCCGTAGAGGACACCACGCCCTACCCCGTCAGCATCAGCGACTCGCTGATGAACGTGATGCGCAACATTCCGGGCGTTCGCCATGTGGAACGTTACAGCAGCACACAAGGCATACTGAAGACTGATGCCGACTTCCTTGGCGTTATCTTCAAAGGCATCGGTGCGCACTATGACCTCAGTTTCCTGAAAGAGAATCTGGTAGAAGGCGAGATGCCCCATTTCTCGGACACCAAGGCCAGCAACCAGCTGCTCATATCGCGCATGATGGCAGACAAGCTGAACCTGAAGACGGGCGACCGCGTATTTGCCTATTTCCTGGGAAACGACGATGTGCATGCCAGAAGATTCACCATCAAAGGCATCTATCAGACCAATATGACGCAGTTCGACCAGACCGTCTGCTTCACCGACTTCCCCGTACCCGTCAAACTGAACGGATGGGAGAAGGACCAGTGCTCAGGCGCTGAGGTGCTTGTGAATGACTTTGACCGCATCAACGAAACCGCCGTCTATTTTGTCAAGAACGTCAACCGCACCGTAGACCAATACGGCGAGATTATAACCTCGCAGACCATACAAGAGGCCTATCCGCACATCTTCTCATGGCTGTCTCTGCTCGACATCAACGTGTGGATTATCCTGGTGCTGATGGTGTGCGTGGCAGGGTTCACGATGATTAGCGGACTGCTCATCATCATACTTGAACGTACCCAGATGATAGGTATCCTGAAGGCATTAGGCATGCGCAACAAAACCATCCGCCACACCTTCCTCTGGTTTGCCGCCTTCATCATCGGGCGCGGACTGCTGTTGGGAGACATCATAGGAATCGGCATCGTCATACTGCAACAGCAGTTCGGAATCATTCACCTCGACCCCGCCAGCTACTATGTCGAAACGGCACCTGTCGAACTGAACATCCCGGTCATCTTTGCACTCAACATTGCCACACTTCTTATTTCCGTCTTTGTGCTCATAGCGCCCAGCTTCCTGATTTCGCACATCCACCCCGCACGCTCCATGCGTTACGAGTAAAATAAGAAGAAAACACGAGAAACCTTTTGCGGTTTATTGTTAAATGATTACCTTTGCAGAATTGAAAATCTAAAAAATCACTTTTAAATAACTGACTATGGAAAGAACTTGGAGATGGTTTGGCAAGAAAGACAAGATTACACTTGCCATGTTAAGACAAATCGGCGTTGAGGGCATCGTAACAGCCCTTCACGACGTACCTTTAGGCGAGGTCTGGACAAGAGAGCGTATCCGCGAACTGCGCGAGTATATCGAGAGTTTCGGCATGCGCTGGAGTGTCGTTGAGTCGTTGCCTGTTGTAGAGACCATCAAATACGGCGGTCCCGACCGCGACCAGCAGATAGAAGTCTACAAGGAGTCGCTCCGCAACCTCTCTGCCGAGGGCATACACTGCATCTGCTACAACTTCATGCCCGTGCTGGACTGGGCACGTACCGACCTGTTCCACAACAATCCCAACGGTGCCACCAACCTCTACTTCAATTATGCCGAGTTTGCCTACTTCGACATCTATATCCTGAAGCGCGAGGGCGCACGCGAGGAATGGGCCAAGTTCCAATTCCCAGCAGGAGTCGGCGAAGGCCGTAACGTCTTAGCCGAGTGCGACGAGCTGGCAAAGACCATGACACCCGAGAAAGACCACAAGCTCGTTGAAAACATCGTCATCAAGACGCAGGGCTTCGTCTCAGGCAATTTCAGCGAGAACGACGAGGCTCCCGTACAGAAGTTCCGCGAGTTCCTGGACCTCTATAAGGGCATCGACAAGGCTCAGCTGCGTGCCAACATGAAGTACTTCCTCGAGGCCATCATGCCCGTTTGCGAAGAGTGCAACATGAACATGTGCGTACATCCCGACGACCCCCCCATCGAGATTCTCGGCCTGCCGCGCATCGTCCGCACAGAGGAGGACATCCAGTGGTTCCTCGATGCCGTACCCAACAAGCACAACGGACTCACCTTCTGTGCAGGTTCGCTGTCGGCAGGAGCCTACAACAACGTCGTCGAACTGGCAAGGGAGTTTGCTTCGCGCACCCATTTCGTTCACTTGCGCTCGTGCCACATCTTCCCCAACGGCGACTTCACCGAAGCCAGCCATCTGGGCGGACGTGCCGACCTCATTGAACTGGCCCGCATCTTCGAGAAAGAGAATCCAAACCTGCCCATGCGTGTTGACCACGGCATGACGTTCACTGACGAGCCTGGCGGTATCCTCGACGAGTCGAGCCACGGCCATAATGCCGGCTACACCCTCCTGGGCCGCATGTTCGCCCTGGGACAAGTGCAGGGCATCCTCGCCACCGTCGACCGCGAACTAGGCATCGAATACAAGCAGCCGGGCTTCTTCGACTAAGAGTTAAAGAGTTCGCAAATTGAAAATTCGCTAAAAAGAGGGGGTAAGGGCAACGGTGTGCCTCACCCCTCTTTGTGCGTTTATGCGACTTGGTAGAAGTTTTACTGTTTGCGTTTTTTCTTTAGCTCCAGCTTGGGAATCTTAATGATTTGTCCCTCTTTGAGGGTTGGTCTTGAAGGCAGATCGTTATAGACTTCCACATAGCACTCCATGTCGGGACCGAGGTTGGCTTTGCAGATACTGTAGAATGTCTGGCCTGCCTGCACTTTCACTTCGTGGTCTAAGCCGACAATGCGGTAGGCTCCAAGACGGACACGGGCATCTTTTGCCGCATACTTGTCGGCAATGGCAGCAGACTGGGCTGCTTTCTTTTCCTCAGCCTTGGCCTTTGCCTTGGCAGCTTCAGCAGCTTCTTGCTTGGCCTTCTCTTCTGCTTCTTGCTTGGCGGAATTTATCTTGGATTCTGAGTTCTTCTTGACTGCCTGTAAATCCACGGTATCTCTGACAACAATGGTATCGGGTACTACGTCAGGAAGTGGTTTGTTACTACCATAATAGTAACCGATATAAGCTGATGCGGCCATCAAGGCCAGGACCAGCAAGCATTTAAGAATAGACGGCCAAATGGATTTTTTCTTCTTGTTTTCCATCTCTTCTTCTTTTGGTTCTTCATGTGTTTGTTTATGAAAAGCCGGCATTATAGGAGGCTGTACCACAGCAGGCTCCTCAGCCGGTTCTGGTTGTTCCACGACAGGTTCCTCTGCGACGGGTTCTTCCACAACAGGTTCCTCTGCGACGGATTCTTCCACAACAGGTTCCTCTGCGACGGATTCTTCCACAACAGGCTCTTCTGCGACGGGTTCTTGTTGTTCGGGGGTTGGAGGCTCCGGTTCCTTCATGTCCTCAAATTCCACGCCTTCGTTCAGCATGACCGTCTCGAAATGTGAGAAAGGTTTGTTCACCAGTTCCTTCATGGTGGCATCTGGTGTAAACGTCACCTTGGAGTGTCCGTCGATGACGACACGCTCGCCTGTGCGTACGCTGACACTCTCACGCGCTTCAACATCAATAATCTTGAACGTTCCAAGTCCTTTGACTTTGACGGCCTCTCCCTGACTTAAACGGTCAAGAATGATGGCAAACATTTCATTGACAAACTGACTGGCAGCCTGCGACTCAATATGATTCTTCTCAACCAGGATTTTGGCAATTTCCTGAATAGTGATCTTTCCCATAGGCTATTTCTCACCTCCTTTCAATTGAGCTTTCCAGGTTTGATTCGGTTTAAAACTGAGCACCAGCTTGGGAGGCACCAGCATACGCTGACCCGTTGCAGGATTGACAATCACCCTTTCCATTTTTTTCTTCGTCTCAAAGACGCCGAAGTTTGGAACGAGCACAGCATTGTCTTCCAGGAATGCATCGCCCATAGCATTAATCACGTTGTTGACCAGCGTCTGGGTATTCTTGGTGGAATAGCCCATACGTTCTGCCAGTTCTGCAATAAATTCCTTGTTATTCATATTGTTGTAGCGTATAAGTCAAATTCTTCTGCATCAGTTATGCGAACGTCATAGAACTGCCCTATGGTCAGACCTTCCGTTGCTGGTATGAGCACTTCAGGGTCTACTTCAGGGGAACAAAACTCCGACCGTCCGACGTACCAGTCGCCTTCCTGACGGTCGATGATAACCCGTAATGTCTGCCCTACCTTAGCTGCCTCCACCTCAGCGCTGATTTGCTGCTGGATGCGCATCAGCTTGTCCAAACGTGCCTGCTTGACATCCTGCGGGACGTCGTCTTCATAGTGCTCGGCACTATAGGTGCCTTCCTCTTCAGAATAGGCAAAGGCGCCCATGCGCTCAAAGCGCGCCCACTTGGTAAAGGCGATGAGTTCCTTGAAGTCGTCATCGGTCTCACCGGGGAAGCCCACCATCAAAGTGGTGCGCAGGCAGATGCCGGGAACCTCACGACGGATGCGCTCCACAAAGTCGTAGGTCTGCTGCTTGGTGACGTGGCGGTGCATGCGCGTCAGCATGTTGTCGCTGATGTGCTGAAGGGCAATGTCAAGGTACTTGCAAACGTTTTTCCGTTCACGGATGACCGTCAGCAGTTCCCACGGGAAATGCGCAGGATAGGCATAGTGCAGACGTATCCACTCCACGCCCTCGATGTCAGCCATCTTATCTATCAGCTCAGCGATGTGCTGCTTGCCGTCGATGTCGATGCCGTAGTAAGTCAGTTCCTGTGCAATGACTTGAAACTCCTTGACGCCCTGACTGACCAGCCAGCGTACCTCGTCGAGAATATCCTGCATCGGACGGCTCTGATGGCGGCCTGTTATCAGCGGTATGGCGCAATAGGCACAATGGCGGTCACAGCCTTCGCTAATCTTGACATAGGCATAATGCCGGGGGGTGGTCAGGTGGCGAACCGTTGTACATGGAGCATCGACCATGGCAGACGAGCCTATGTCTTTCAGCAGCTGGCGGTAGTTGAACTTGCCGTACCAGCCGTCAACTTCCGGAATCTCAGCCTCCAGGTCTGCCAGATAACGCTCTGACAGGCAGCCCATGACGTAAAGCCGTTCAATGCGCCCTTCGTTCTTGGCCTGGGCAAACTCCAGGATGGTGTTGATGCTCTCCTCCTTAGCATCGGCAATGAAGCCGCAGGTGTTGATGACGACTATCTCACCCTGAGGGTCTTCGCTGTCATGCGTACACCGATAGCCATTGGCCTCCATCAGACCCATGAGCATCTCGCTGTCAACGAGATTCTTTGAGCATCCGAGTGATATGAAATCTATCGTCTTCAAAATACTGAGTCTTTACAGCGGAAAGATGACGCTATGACATTTTAAACAATGAGTCCACAAACTGAGTCTTATTGAAAAGCTGCAGATCCTGCATGCCCTCGCCGAGACCAATGTACTTCACAGGCACTTTCAGCTGGTCGCTGATGCCGATGACGACACCGCCCTTGGCAGTACCGTCGAGCTTGGTGATAGCCAGCGACGTTATCTGCGTTACGGCGGCAAACTGCCGGGCCTGCTCAAAGGCGTTCTGGCCAGTAGAGCCGTCCAACACCAACAGAACCTCGTCGGGAGCCTCGGGCAGCACCTTCTTCATCACGTCCTTGATTTTCTTCAACTCATTCATCAAGCCTACCTTGTTATGCAGTCTTCCTGCGGTATCAATGAGCACCACGTCAGCACCATTGGCCTTGGCACTCTGCAGCGTGTCAAAGGCAACGGAGGCTGGGTCACTGCCCATCTGCTGCTTGACAACAGGCACACCGACGCGCTCACCCCAGATGCACAGCTGCTCGACAGCAGCAGCACGGAAGGTGTCAGCAGCACCCAAATAGACCTTCTTGCCAGCCTGTTTGAACTGCCAGGCCAACTTACCGATGGTAGTGGTCTTCCCTACGCCATTGACGCCAACAACCAGAATAACGTAGGGCTTATGGTCGCCGGGAAGTTCCCAGTTGTCGTTGTCCTCGCTATTATTCTCAGCCAACAGCGAGGCTATTTCGTCACGCAGAATCGCATTCAGCTCGCTTGTGCTGACATATTTGTCACGAGCCACGCGCTCCTCAATACGCTCAATCACCTTGAGCGTGGTCTCGACACCGACATCAGAGGTAATCAGCACCTCCTCCAAGTTGTCGAGCACATCGTCATCCACCTTCGACTTACCGGCCACGGCACGTGCCAGTTTGTCGAACACACTGGTCTTGGTCTTTTCCAAACCCTTGTCCAGCGTTTCCTTCTTTTCCTTATTAAAAAAACCGAAAATACCCATCTTGTAATCCTTTTATTAATTGCTTCCCTCCATCTTACATGGCTTATCGTTCGTGCGATACTTCTTCAGCAGCGGAATCTCCTGACACAGCGCATCAGCCAACCGGCTGGCGACTTCGTGCGCACCATATATATTATAATGTGTATTATCCTTCCGACCGCCAGGCACAGCGGGATGCTCATCGGGCTTATACCACATGTGCAGCTTCTTCGAGCCTTCAACACCCAACGACTGCTCAAGGTCGTGAGTGATGCGGTTGGCATCAACGAAATAGCAATGCATGCGACGGGCTACGTCACGCGGTGCCACGGCATAGAGCCCGTGAGTATCGACCAGCGTGTCGCCCTCCACCATCTTCACGCCATCCTTGAAGGTGGTATTGCGCAAGGCTTCATCGTCAGCATTGTCTGGTGCTTTCACCATGAAATTGCGGCGTACCACACAGTTCATCAAAACGGGAATGCCTCCTTTCTCACGCGTCTCGCGCACAAACTTAGCCAGGTTGTAGTCAAAGGTCGAACCCGGGTCAGTATGACGGTTGGGCTGTGCCTTCTCGTCGTTGTGACCAAACTGGATGATGACATAGTCGCCAGGCTTCAGCAGCTCAAGCACTTTGTCCCATCGTCCTTCGTCAATGAAACTCTTGGACGAACGGCCGTTGACGGCATGGTTGTCTACACGGATAAACTCCTCGTCGAAGTAACATTGCAGGGCCATGCCCCACCCGCGCTCCGGGGAACCTTTGGAAAGGTCCTTCTTGGCTGCGGTAGAGTCGCCAATAATAAAAATGGTCGTCACCTTGTCCTGTGTCATAGACGTCAGCACAAACAGCGCAAGGGCAGCAAGCAGCAGCTTCTTCATCATCATTTCGTGGATTTGTTGATTTACTTGTTTCTAACAACTTCTATCAGTTCCGCCGGCGTCAGCAGCTGCTGTTCACCAGTCAACATGTCCTTCAGCGTCAGCCGACCGGCCTGAATCTCATTCTCGCCAGCCAGCGCAACGAAGGGAATCTGCTTGGCATTGGCATACGACATCTGCTTCTTCATCTTGGCGGCATCGGGGAACAGTTCCGTACGGATTCCAGCCTCGCGGGCCATGGCGACCACAGGCATACAGTAGGCTGTCTCGCGCTCACCGAAATTGATGAACAACAGCTGGGTACCCGTGGTGGCATCCTTGGGATAACAGTCAAGCTGATTGAGCACGTCGTAGATACGGTCGACACCAAAGGAGATGCCCACACCCGAAATGCCAGGCATGCCGAAGATGCCCGTCAGGTTATCATAACGTCCGCCACCGGTGATAGAGCCAATCTGCACGTCAAGTGCCTTGACCTCGAAGATGGCACCCGTATAGTAATTCAGTCCGCGTGCCAGCGTCAGATCCAGCTGCAGCTCGTTGTGAAGCATCGGCTGACTTGTTGTGGTTCCATCGCCACCGACAGCACCGAGAGCGCCGAGGATGTAACGGAGCTCCTCGACACCGCGCAGTCCCGCCTCGCTGTCCTTCAGCACGTTGGCAATGACGGCAAGCTTCTCGTCATTGGTACCTGACAGCGTAATGATGGGCTGCAGCTTCTGGATTTGCTCCTCGCTGAGTCCGTCGTCGCGCAGTTCCTGATTGACATTGTCGAGACCGATCTTGTCAAGCTTGTCAATAGCCACGGTGATATCTACAATCTTGTCGGCAGCACCGATGACTTCAGCAATACCGGTCAGAATTTTGCGGTTGTTGATTTTGATCTGGACGCGAACACCAAAGCGACGGAACACGGTGTCAACGATTTGCATCAGCTCCACTTCGTTGAGCAGCGAGTCAGAACCTACGATGTCGCCGTCAAACTGCCAGAACTCGCGGTAGCGTCCTTTCTGGGGACGATCGGCACGCCATACGGGTTGCATCTGGTAGCGTTTGAAAGGCAACTGCAACTCCTCGCGGTGCATCACCACATAGCGGGCAAAGGGTACTGTCAGGTCATAGCGCAGTCCCTTCTCACACATCTTAGCCGCCAGGTGCAGGGAGTTGCGCTCCAACAGTTCCTGGTCGCTCACCTTGGTGAGGCAGTCACCGCTATTGAGTACCTTGAAGAGCAGTTTGTCACCCTCTTCGCCGTATTTGCCCATCAGCGTCTGGAGCGTTTCCATGGCAGGGGTTTCAATCTGCTGGAAACCATAGAGCTGATACACCTCACGGATGGTGTCGAAAATGTAGTTGCGCCTGGCCATCTCTGCAGGGCCGAAGTCGCGTGTACCCTTGGGAATACTTGGTTTCTGTGCCATTTACTTACGGATAATGGTTTGTGCCCTGTCGGGGCCAATGCTGATAATCTTAATAGGTGTCTCAAGCTCTTTCTCCAAGAACTTAATGTAATTGCTGAAAGCCTCAGGGAACTGTTCCTCAGATGTGAACTGCGTCATGTCAGTCTGCCAGCCAGGAAGCTCTTCATAGATAGGCTCAATACCCTTCTCAATGTCGTAGGGGAAGTCGCGTGTCTCAACACCGTTCACTTTATAGGCGGTGCAGGCTTTGATGGCGGGGAAACCGTCAAGCACGTCGCTCTTCATCATGATAAGCTGGGTGACACCATTGACCATGATGGAGTAACGGAGTGCTACGAGGTCTATCCAGCCGCAACGGCGCTCACGGCCTGTCACAGCACCATACTCATGACCCAGGTCACGAATCTTCTTACCAGTCTCGTCGAACAGTTCCGTGGGGAACGGGCCGGCACCGACGCGTGTGCAGTAAGCCTTCATAATGCCATAGACCTCGCCTATCTTGTTGGGACCGATGCCTAAGCCTGTGCAGGCTCCAGCACAGATGGTATTCGAAGAAGTGACGAAAGGATAGCTGCCGAAGTCGACATCCAGCATCGTGCCCTGGGCACCCTCGCAGAGAATGCTCTTGCCTGAGCGCAGCAGGCTGTTGATCTCGTGTTCCGAATCCACCAAATGGAACTGGCGCAGGTATTCAATGCCCTTCAGCCACTTCTGCTCTACCTCGTCGATGTTATACTCAAAATTCAGCGACTTCAGAATGGCCTCGTGGCGTGCCTTGTGGGCAGCATACTTCTCTTCGAAGTTGTCGAGGATGTCGCCAACGCGCAGACCATTGCGGCTCACCTTGTCCGTATAGGTCGGGCCGATGCCCTTGCCGGTCGTGCCTACCTTGTCCTTGCCCTTCTGTGCCTCGTAGGCTGCATCGAGCACGCGGTGTGTCGGCATGATGAGGTGCGCCTTCTTCGAGATGTGCAGACGCTCCTTCAATGCGTGACCGCTGGCTTCCAGCGACTGGGCTTCCTCCATGAACAAGTCAGGAGCCAGCACGACGCCATTGCCTATGATATTCACTTTACCACCCTGAAAAATACCAGAAGGAATGGAGCGCAGCACATACTTCTGGCCTTCAAACTCCAGGGTATGACCTGCATTGGGACCGCCCTGGAAGCGGGCAATCACATCATACTGAGGGGTCAGCACGTCGACCACCTTTCCTTTTCCTTCATCGCCCCACTGCAAACCCAGCAGGACATCTACTTTACCTTGATTCATTGTTTTTTGTCGTTTATTTTTGTATTTGTTTGTTTTCTTTTTGATGCTCTCTTCGTTATCTTGGCTTGGCACGAACTGCAAATGCCATAGACATAGAGCGAGAAACCGTCCTTGTGGAAGCGTTTCAAACGAAGTGAGTCAATGGCATCGGAAATCGTTGGCGACTTGAATTCGGTGACCTTGCCACAGAACGTGCAAACCTGATGACTGTGGCTGTTATTGTCATAACAAGCCTCGTATTTCGTGTGATACTGAAAGCGATGGCGCACGACCAAACGCAACTCCATGAACAACTTCAGGGTGTTATACAGCGTTGCCCTGCTGACTGGAAACCTCAACTCGCCGCTCAGTTTGTCGCCCAACTCCTCAAGCGTGAAATGACCTTCTATGCTATAAACGGCATCGAGGATGGCAAAGCGCTCAGGAGTCTTACGAAGTCGGTTCTGTTCCAGGTAGCTGGACAGTATTGTATTGACTGTTTCCTTGATGTTTTCTTTCATTTTATGGGGCAACACTCGTTAAAACCGCACAAAATTACAACTTTTTCTTCAGAAACAGGCAATAATTATTTAAAAAAGTTCTAAATTGATGCTTTTCATGGCACTTTTTGCCAAACGCTCGTAGACTACGCCCAGTTCAGCGAAGCGAATAACGCTTTGCATGGCGGCTTTTCTGACAGACATGAACGGGCCTTGGATAGCAGCCAGCAACTGGTCGAGATATTCATTAATGCCCCGCTCGTTGGGTTCCTGGCCGTTCATGAACAGGCGGGTCAACACATGGAATCCGCACAACTGATAATACTCCTGTTCAGAGGCTATCCACTGGTAAGCTTTTTCGGCAGCATAAGGCAAGTGTTGCCACAGGTTAAAAGCCACTTGTTCGGCCATTTCCTGGGAAGGAATCTGCTCCATCCAGATGTCGCACACCTCTGGCAGCATCCTTTCCGGTGGCATGAGCATCGTCGCTAAAATCTTGCATTCCCGCACATTCTCCTTCCAAAGTTCAATGGATAGTTCATACTGTGAGTCTTCGTCTGCTGGCCGGATTTCGTCTGCCATCTCACGCAGCCTCGGCAGCGTCGCCCCCCAATTGAGTTTGTAGTCTACGCCCTTGTCACGCATAGACTGAGCAACAGCCCCATCCATCATCTGCCGAAACGACTGTTTGATTTCCTTTACCCTCTCGTAAACACCATTCATGCCTTATTTTTATCTTTGAATAATCAGCCGCCTACGGCGGGAAATTGACAAAAAATTAATCATATCTGAATTTTGAATAATTTTTGAAAAATTTCCACGCTTAGCGTGCCCGTTAAACTTCAATTCTTCAATTTTTCAATTCTTCCATTAGACAAGTGTTCCATATTCAGTGCTGTAGCGCAGCATTTGGTGGGCATAGCTCTCCGCATAGTTCACCTGAATGTCGGCAATCTGTCCTTCATCATCCATGATGGGCAGCAGCTGAGGATTGATAAAGCCCTTATATGGAGCAAGGTTCAGCTTCTCATAACGCTCCAACACCTCCTGATGCAACACGGGGTCTACTTGGACCGCATAACGCTCTACCAGCTGGCGGGCAGCCTCGAAGTCGCCCTCACTCTTGATACGCTGCACCTCGGTAAGCAGACGTGCAAACAGTCCTCGCAGCGCTTCGTAGTCAGTAATGCGAATGTATGTTTTGCCTTCACGCCGCTCCAGTCGGATGACATCTCCCTGCTCAAAGCACCAGTGAGCGATAAGGGCACGGTTGCGCATGTGCGCCTCCTCAATCTGAGCCCCGGGCCGGATGCGGATAAGCTGCGTCATCAGACCATTCATGATGTAGGTATAGTATTGTGACTGATACGCTTCGGCATCAGGCAGCAGTCCTAATTCTACCAGTTTAGGGTCTGCGATATAGTAGAGGCCAAACAGGTCAGCGCGGGCTTCTTCGATGGTATTGCCATAAGCCTTCAGCGCGTCAGGGTCAACCCCTGGCAACAACTGCCCGCTGCCATGTCCCAGACATTCGTGAAGGTCAGTATGCAGGTCGTCGCAGGCATCGCCATATTTCTCTATCAATGAGAGCGTTGACGCATCAATCACAAACTCTTCCTTGAAGCCATTTCCATGGGATGCTTTGTTGTAAGCATCCGTGATGTTTGAGATGGTGATGCTCTTCGAACCATGCTGTGCGCGAATCCAGTCAGCATTGGGCAGGTTGATACCAATGGCCGTAGAGGGATACTCCTCGCCGCCCAACATGGCAGCACAAATGGCATTGGCCGTCACGCCCTTCACCTGAGGCTTGCGGAAACGCGGATCTACGGGTGAATGATCCTCAAACCATTGTGCATTGCTGCTGATGGTCTGTGTCCGTTTGGTGGCCTCCAGGTCCTTATACTCGACGATGCCTTCCCACGAACCTTTCAACCCTAACGGGTCGCCGTACACCTCGATGAAACCGTTGACAAAGTCTATATGGCCTTCATGCTCACTCACCCACTCTATGCAGTAGTCGTTGAACACACGCAGGTCGCCCGTCTGGTAGTAGTCGATGAGCAGTACAATGACTTTCCTCTGGTGTTCGTTCTCTGCCACATCGCATGCTTTCTGTAACCAGTAGACAATATGTTTGATGGCATTGGCATAATGCCCGTTGGCCGACCACACCTTTTCACGAATGACGTCGCCGTCTTTGACCAGCGTGGTGTTCAGTCCATAAGACACAGGACTGGGGTCGTCGCCAGCATTTGCTTTCTGCCGGGCATAATATGCTTCAGCTTCCTGTTGCGTCACACCTTCATAGAAGTTGCAGGCAGAGGTGATTATGAGGTCTTCCCCATCGGCCTTGTTGACACGCTTGGGCAACACGTCAGGATGGAAGATGACGGGTATGAGTTCAGCGCAAAGGGCATCAACGGTTTCCCCAGAACGCAGGGGCAACCGCGTTGCCTCCACTTGGTGCAGCACTTGCCGAAAATAGTTTTCAGAGAATGCCGGCACGAACTTCTCGCACCCATAGTGATGGTGAATGCCATTGGAGAACCATACGCGCTTCAGATACTCTTCCAAAGCACGAAACTCATCTGTATCGTGGTCGATGGTGTGGTCTGTATAGATGGCTTCCAGCACCTTGCGGATGCGAAGGTTATATTTTCCATATTGGTCGAAGGTGATGTCCCGACCATAAAGGGTGGCTTTGGAGAGATAATACACCAAAACCTTCTGACACAAAGATAATTGCTCAAATCCGTTCAACCGGTATCTGAGCAATTGAATGTCAGCAAAACGCTCGTCTGAATAGTTCATGATTAGCTTTTCTTTGCCGTCTTCTTGGAAGGTTTAACGACTCTTTCCAAGGGATGCTGGGCCAACTGTTGCAAACGATACTCTCGCGGCGTCATGTTCATCTGTTTGTAGAAAGAGGCATAGAACGATTGCCTGTTGGCGAAACCTACCATGTCGCTCACTTCTTCCATGCGTAAGCCCTGATACCTGCGGTCAACGAGGATAGCCATCGCCTCCTCGATGCGGAACTTGTTGACAAATGACGTGTAGTTCATGTGAAAACGGACATTGACAACTGCAGAGATGTAACGCGTGTTCGTCCCCAGGTCCTCGGCTAACTTCTTGGCAGAATAGTTTTTGTCCTTGTACTTTTTCTCCATGACGATAACACGCAGGATCTTTTCCTTCATCTCGTCCATCATCTTAGGGCTCACAAGGGTCCGATAGACAGCCTCCTTCTGCTTCTTTTCAACAATATTGTACTTTGCCATAACCCTATAATGTATTTACGTTTGCAAATATACGAATTTTTTTCTACAATCGGACATTTTTTCCAAAAAAATAACAAAAAAAATATTGTTGTACCCCAAAACGGCCTTTTTTTGCTTATTAAAATGGCAAAAAACGATGTTCAAGATCACAAAAATCAGAGATCCTGCAGTTGTACGTGCCGCATCTCATTCAGGTAGTTGATACGCATCTGGATGGCCTTAGGCCACTGACTACCATCCAGTTTGCTCATGTCAAGGTCTATCTTCCACTGCCCTTTTGCTTCAAGCCTGTCAATCATGGTACCCAGCGTCATGTTTGCCAGGTCTTCAGCAGGCATGAAACGGCTTTCCTCTCCTTTCTCGTCACTCGTCAGCTCTACCAGCATGTGCGCGTCGATGAGTTCATACAGCAGGTCGGTGACAAAGCGGATAGGGACAGCAGTTGCCTCACGAAGTTCCATGACAGAATACGGCCGTCCACCCTCAGCGAAGCGTCGGCAGATACGTCCCATCAGCATGCCGCAGAGCAGGATACGGTAGCGGTGACTGATTTCACCGGCATTGGCATCATAATCATAGTAGTCGAGGTTCTGGTTGGTATAGCACAGCTCTGCGCCGAAGAGGCAGATGGTCCACGATATCTGCATCCACAGCATGAAGAGCGGCAGGGCGGCAAACGAACCATAAATGGCATTGTAGCTTGACAGGAAAATCTGAGAATTAATATATACAAACTGCAGTCCCTGCATGGCGATACCAGCCAATATGCCAGGCACTATGGCACTGGCCACCTTCACCCGCGTATTGGGCATAAAGACATAAAGGGCAACGAACAGGCACGACATCAGCACATAGGGTATAAAGTCAATGAGCAGGCGCACGGCAGAACTCAGCATGATAAAGTCTTCCATTCTGTTGGCCACCGTAGCAAGGAAAATGCTCAGACCCGATGTCAGGACTATCAAGATGGGAAACAAGAAAAACATGGCCAGATAGTCGGTAAAGGTGCGGAACACCGAGCGCGACTTCTTCACCTGCCATATCTCGTTGAACGTATCCTCGATGTTACTCACCAGCATCAACACCGTGTAGAGCATGAACAGTAAGCCAATACCCAAGAACACGCCGCTCTTGGTGTGGACCAGATAGCTGTTCACAAAGCCAATAATGATGTCAGCGGCTTGGGGCTGCGACGAAAAGGCATCGCGAAACCACACCTCAATAAACTTATTATAACCGAACCCCCTTGCTATGGCAAAGACAACAGCGAGGATAGGTACTATGGCCAGCAATGTGGAGTATGTCAGCGCCGATGCCTTGGTCATGACGCGCTTGGCGGTAAAGAAGCGAACGGCCAGCAGCACCTTCTTCAAGATGTCGACAGCCAACCGTGCAACAGGCGACTTGTCATCCGTTGCCATTCTCCATATATCCGTCTGAAAAAACCTGATAATCTGCCTCATTGTTCGTTATCTGTTGCCTGAATCTCTGATTAGAAAAAAAAACGAAAGCACTGCCTCTGTAAGCCGGGTTCTGTTCCGTTACATTGCTGAAACGGAGCCTGTCATTTATCTACTCCGCAAGTTACCCTACGGCTGAAGCATTCTACCCTCCATCGCAGCCAAAAGCTTCGGACGGACAGCCCTCAAGCGACGGTATACGCGAACTTGCAGCCTCCAGGCGGAACAGCACAACGGTCACCCGCTGCCTGGTGGTCTCTTACGCCACCTTCTCACCCTTACCTCCTCAAAAAGGAGGCGGTTATTTTCTTCTTCCGTATCCAGCTGTCGCCAACTGCTGGCATTTTCACCAGTGGAGTGTCCTGCGCTGCCCGGACTTTCCTCCCGTCCTCCTATGAAGACCGGCGACAGACCGAGGCACTGCTTTCAGAGTGCAAAAGTACTACTTTTCGGTCATAAAACCAAATAATTCCGACTTTTATTCGTATATTTCGGAATTCTTTCGTACCTTTGCAGGTCAATAAGAAGAAACCGTAACACAAATAACAATGACAAAGAAACTGAAGAAGGTGCTCGTACTGGGTTCGGGTGCCTTGAAAATCGGACAGGCCGGCGAATTTGACTACAGTGGTTCGCAGGCTCTGAAAGCTTTGCGCGAGGAAGGCATCTCGAGCGTGTTAGTAAACCCCAACATTGCTACCATCCAGACCTCGGAAGGTATCGCCGACAAGGTGTACTTCCAGCCGGTGACGACGCACTTTGTGAAGGAGATTATCAAGAAGGAGCGTCCTGACGGCATCCTGCTGGCCTTTGGTGGCCAGACGGCACTGAACTGTGGTACAGAGCTGTACCAGACTGGCGTGCTGAAGGAGTATGGCGTTGAAGTGCTGGGCACCAGCGTCGAGGCCATCATGAATACTGAGGATCGCGACCTCTTTGTGAAAAAGCTGGATGAGATTGCGTTGAAGACGCCCGTGAGCCACGCCGTCGAGAATATGGACGACGCGCTGAAGGCTGCCCGCGAAATTGGTTTCCCCATCATGATTCGTTCGGCCTACGCTTTAGGTGGTCTGGGCTCAGGTATCTGCCCTGACGAGAAAGCTTTCATAGAACTGGCAGAGAGTGCCTTCACCTTCGCTCCGCAGATTCTCGTCGAGGAGTCGCTGAAGGGTTGGAAGGAAATTGAGTTCGAGTGCATCCGCGATGCCAACGACCACTGCTTCACCGTTGCCTCGATGGAGAACTTCGACCCCTTAGGCATTCACACGGGCGAGTCTATCGTGGTGGCCCCGACGTGCTCCCTGACTGACGAGCAGGTCAAGATGCTGCAGGACATCACCATCCGCTGTGTGCGCCATCTCAACATCGTCGGTGAGTGCAACATCCAGTTTGCCTTCAATGCCAAGACCAACGACTATCGCATCATCGAGATAAACGCCCGCTTGAGCCGTTCAAGCGCATTAGCCTCAAAGGCAACGGGTTATCCCCTCGCCTTTGTCGCAGCAAAGATAGCCCTTGGCTACACCCTCGACCAGATTGGCGAGATGGGAACGACAAGTTCGGCTTATGTGGCTCCAAGCCTCGACTACATGATTTGCAAGATTCCGCGTTGGGACCTGACGAAGTTTGCCGGCGTATCACGCCACATCGGCTCCAGCATGAAGTCGGTTGGTGAAATCATGTCTATCGGACGTTCTTTCGAGGAGATGATTCAGAAAGGTTTGCGCATGATTGGTCAGGGCATGCACGGCTTCGTGGGCAACGACCACACCAAGTTTGATGACTTGGAAGACGCTTTGGCCAACCCCACCGACCTGCGCATCTTTGCCATTGCCGAAGCATTGGAAGAGGGATACACCATCGACCACATCGAACAGCTGACGAAGATTGACAAATGGTTCCTGGAGCGCCTGAAGCACATCGTCGACCTGAAGCACCAGCTGCAGACGTACAACAGTCTGGAAGAACTGCCCACCTCTTTATTATTAGAGGTCAAGCAGTGCGGCTTCTCTGACTTCCAGATAGCCCGTTTCGTGCTGAAGCCCGAGGGCGGCAACATGGAAAAGGAGAACCTGCAGGTACGCCAGTATCGTAAGCAGAAGGGCATCCTGCCCAGCGTAAAGCGCATTCCCACGGTAGCATCAGAGCACCCCGAACTGACCAACTACCTGTACTTCACCTACACCCACACACCAGCCTTTGCCAAGCCTGACGGTAAACCTTATACGCCGGCGCACGACATTTCTTATTATAAGAATGAGAAATCTGTTATCGTGCTCGGTTCTGGCGCTTACCGCATCGGCAGCAGCGTCGAGTTTGACTGGTGTTCCGTGAATGCCATCAATACTGCCCGCAAACTGGGGTATAAGAGTATCATGATCAACTACAACCCAGAGACAGTGTCCACCGACTATGACATGTGCGACCGCCTGTATTTTGACGAGCTCAGTCTGGAGCGCGTGCTCGACGTCATCGACTTGGAACAGCCGCGTGGCGTCATCGTCTCAGTAGGTGGTCAGATTCCCAACAACCTGGCTATGAAACTGCACCGTCAGGGTGTGCCTGTCCTGGGTACCAGCCCTGTCAACATCGACCGTGCCGAGAACCGCGACAAGTTCAGTGCCATGCTCGACAAGTTAGGTATCGACCAGCCCGCATGGCGTGCACTGACATCGTTCGACGACATCAAGGAGTTTGTCAGCGAGGTAGGCTATCCCGTGCTGGTGCGCCCCTCATACGTGCTCAGCGGCGCTGCCATGAACGTGTGCTACGACGACGAGGAACTGCACCGTTTCCTCAACATGGCTACTGAGGTTTCAAAGGAGTTCCCTGTAGTGGTCTCGCAATTCATGCAGGAGACCAAGGAGATTGAGTTCGATGCCGTTGCCGACAAGGGCGAAGTGGTGGAATATGCCATCTCCGAGCACGTCGAGTATGCTGGTGTCCACTCTGGCGACGCCACCATGGTGTTCCCCGCACAGCACATCTACTTCTCGACTATTCGTCAGATCAAGAAGATAGCCCGCAAGATTGCCCGTGAGCTCAACATCAGCGGACCGTTCAATATCCAGTTCCTGGCCAAGAACCGCGAGGTGAAGGTCATCGAGTGCAACTTGCGTGCCTCACGCTCCTTCCCCTTCGTGTCGAAGATTCTGAAGCGCAACTTCATCGAGACAGCAACCAAGATCATGCTCGATGCCCCCTACTCCCGCCCCGACAAGTCGGAGTTCGATATCGACCGCATTGGCGTCAAGGCCTCGCAGTTCTCGTTTGCCCGTCTTCAGAATGCTGACCCAGTCCTGGGTGTCGACATGAGTTCTACGGGTGAGGTGGGCTGTCTGGGCGACGACCTCAACGAAGCCATGCTCAATGCGCTTATCGCCACGGGCTACCGTCTGCCTGCCGAAGGTGCCAACATCCTGATTTCCAGTGGTGGTGCCAAGGGCAAGGTCAGCTTGCTGGAGCCTGCCAAGGAACTGGTGAAGAAGGGTTACAAGGTATATGCCACAGGTGGTACCGCCAAGTTCTTCAACGACAACGGCGTTCAGGCTACGGCAGTCTGCTGGCCCGACGAGGATGGCGAGAACAACGTCATGGACATGATAGCACAGCACAAGTTCGACCTCATTGTCAACGTGCCCAAGAACCACACCAAGCGCGAGCTCACCAACGGCTACCGCATCCGTCGCGGTGCCATTGACCACAACATCCCCTTGATGACCAACGTTCGCTTGGCCAAGGCCTTCATCGAGGCCTTCACCGCCCTGAAGCAGGACGACATCAAGATTAAGTCATGGCAGGAGTATAACGCCTAAAAAGTCAGTGAAGTTTCTCAGTAAATATGAAGATGTGCCTTTTCCGAGAGGCACATCTTTTTTTTATAGCAAAGTATGCCTCTTGCATGACGAAAGCAATGTTCCGTGCATGATGGAAACATACTCCTTTGATAGTGAATTTCAAAAAGAAAAGAATTTTTCTTTTGCCAATTCGGAAACTTTTCGTACCTTCGCTGCCGAATATGAAGCAAGGACTGGTGCTGGAGGGTGGTGCCATGCGCGGACTATGGACGGCTGGCGTTACCGACGTGATGATGGAGCACGGCGTGTGGCCTGACGGACTCATTGGTGTCTCGGCGGGTGCGGCCTTCGGCTGTAACTACAAGTCGAGGCAGATAGGGCGTGCCATCCGCTACAACACGCGCTTCGCCAAGGACGCGCGCTATAGCGGTTTGAAGTCGTTGCTGACCAGCGGCGACTACTTCAATGCCCAGTTCGGCTATCACGTCGTTCCTTTTGAGCACGACATCTTCGACATCGCGACATTCAAGCGCAATCCCATGCAGTTCATCGTTGTCTGTACTGACGTAGAAAGCGGACAAGCCGTCTATCACGACATGACCCATGTGGACTACGACGAACTGGAATGGCTACGTGCTTCGGCATCCATGCCGATAGCCTCGAAGGTGGTTCATGTGCAGGGCCGCAAACTGCTGGATGGTGGTGTGGCCGACTCCATTCCCCTGGAATACTTTGAAAGCATGGGCTACCAGCGCAACGTGGTCATCCTGACGCAACCCAAAGGCTATCGGAAAGAGCACAACAGACTGATGCCGCTGATACGGCTATCGCTGAGGAAATACCCGCTGATGATTAAAGCCTTGGACGAGCGTCACATCATGTACAATAGGCAGTTAGACTATGTGTCTCAAGCGGAGCAGGAAGGTCGTTGCCTGGTCATCAGGCCAGACGAAGAGATACCCATTGGACACATCAGCCACGATGCCGAGCAGATGCGCCACGTCTACCAGCTGGGACGTCAGGTGGGTGAACGCTATATCGACCGCATCGTCAGTTTCTACCGTGACACATAAGGCGTCAGCAGGACACGTTCTTTGCGTACATTATTATATTATATTATATATTTAGTGAATCATTCATGAGAATAGACATCATCACCGTACTGCCCGAAATGCTGGAGGGTTTCGTACACGAAAGCATACTGGCCCGTGCCGAAAAGAAGGGACTGGCCGAAATCCGTCTGCACAACCTGCGTGACTACACGTTGGACAAGTGGCGCCGCGTCGACGACTACCCATACGGTGGCAGTGCCGGCATGGTGATGCAGTGCGAGCCCATAGACCGCTGCATCACAGCCCTTAAACAGGAGCGCGACTACGACGAGGTCATCTTTACTTCGCCCGACGGCGAGCGCTTCGACCAGCATATAGCCAACGAGCTGTCCATGAAAGGCAACATCATCATCCTGGCAGGGCACTACAAGGGCATTGACCAGCGAGTTCGCGACCATCTGATTACACGCGAAATCTCCATCGGTGACTTCGTGCTCACTGGCGGCGAACTGGTGGCAGCCATGATAGCCGATGCCGTGGTGCGCGTGGTGCCTGGCGTTATCGGCGACGAGCAGTCTGCCCTCTCCGACTGTTTCCAGGACGACCTGCTGGCAGCGCCCATCTACACGCGTCCTGCTGACTATAAAGGCTGGAAGGTGCCCGACATCCTGTTGTCAGGCAACGAAGCCAAGATTCGCAACTGGGAACTGGAACAGGCCATGGAGCGCACACGACGACTGCGCCCCGACCTGCTGAAGGATTAATTTTTTCAGCTTTCACCTTCCATTTTCATTTTTTCTTATTACCTTTGCACAAACATTATCTGACAGACAATTATGAAATACTACAGTACCAATGGGAATGCCCCCATCGCCGACCTTGAGAAAGCGGTCGTAAAAGGACTGGCAGAAGACCGTGGACTCTACATGCCAGAAGAAATCTACAAACTGCCGAAGGCTTTCTTCGACGACATCCACAAGATGAAATTCCAGGATATTGCCTACAACGTTGCCAGCAACTTCTTCGGCGACGACGTCGACGAGGACAGCCTGCAGGACCTGGTATGGGACACCCTGCAGTTTGACTGCCCTGTAGTGAAGGTGAAGGACAATATCTACGCTTTGGAACTGTTCCACGGCCCTACCCTCGCATTTAAGGATGTCGGTGCCCGCTTCATGGCCCGACTACTGGGCTACTTCCTGCGTTCTAAAAGCGCAGCCAATGGTCAATCGTCAATGGTCAATGGTCAATCGGAGCTGGTGAACGTGCTGGTGGCCACCAGCGGGGATACAGGCAGCGCCGTAGCCAACGGTTTCCTGGGCGTTGAGGGTATCCACGTCTACGTGCTCTATCCCAAGGGCAAGGTCAGCCCCATTCAGGAGTGCCAGTTTACAACACTGGGGCAGAACATCACGGCCATTGAGGTCGACGGTGTCTTCGACGACTGCCAGGCACTGGTGAAGTCGGCATTCATGGACGAGGAGCTGAACCGCCACATGAAGCTGACATCAGCCAACAGCATCAACGTCGCCCGTTTCCTGCCCCAGGCTTTCTACTACTTCAACGCCTACGCCCGCATGGTAGAGAATGGTCAATGGTCAATGGTCAATGGTCAATCGAATGCAGTCATGTGCGTACCCAGCGGCAACTTCGGAAACATCTGCGCCGCCCTATTCGGCCACCAGATGGGTCTGCCCATCAAGCGCTTCATCGCTGCCAACAATGCCAACGACGTATTCTACAAGTACCTGCAGTCAGGACAGTACGAGCCCAAGGCCAGCATACAGACACTGGCCAATGCCATGGACGTTGGCGACCCCTCGAACTTTGCACGCATCCTGAACCTCTACTCACAGAACGGCAAGCTGTCGCCAGAGCAGACTCATGAAGCCATCACGTCGCTCATCAGTGGTGCAACATACAGCGACGAACAGATTAGGGAGACCATGCGGCAATGCTATAGCGAGACGGGTTATATCCTTGACCCTCACGGTGCTTGCGGCTATCGTGCCCTCCAGGAAGGACTGCGTGAAGGCGAAGTCGGCGTCTTCTGCGAGACGGCTCATCCTGCCAAGTTCAAGGAGAAAGTGGACGACATCCTCGGCACCGACATTGAGATACCTGAGCGTCTGGCAGCCTTCATGCGCGGCGAGAAGCAGAGCGTCCCCATGACCAAGGACTTCGCTGACTTCAAGCAGTATTTATTAGAGGTCAGAAGTTAGCGGAAAGTGCAACGCAAACGTTAACGTTCAAAATACGTCAAAAAAGATAGTATATTCAGAAAATATTCCGTATCTTTGCAGAGAAATTAAAAACAAACTATCTATTATAAGTAATATGAAACCGTTAAACAAACATTTTGCTCCGAAGAGCGTCATGCCTGAAAAGGTGATTCAGTTTGGTGAGGGTAACTTCCTCCGTGCATTCGTTGATTGGATTATCTGGAACATGGACCAGAAAACCAACTTCAACGGTAGTGTTGTCGTCGTCCAGCCCATTGACAAGGGTATGGTAGAATGGCTCAATGGTCAGGACTGCCTCTATCACGTCAACCTGCAGGGTCGTGAGAACGGACAGCCCGTCAACACCCTCGAGCGTATCGACGTCATCAGCCGCGCCCTGAACCCCTACTCGCAGAACGACGCCTTCATGGCTCTTGCTGACCAGCCTGAGATTCGTTTCGTCATCTCGAACACCACTGAGGCCGGCATCGCTTTCGATCCTGCCTGCAAACTGGAGGACAAGCCCGCCAGCTCGTATCCCGGCAAGCTCGTCCAGCTGCTGTACCGTCGCTGGCAGACCTTCAACGGTGACCCCACGAAGGGACTCATCATCTTCCCCTGCGAGCTCATCTTCCTCAACGGCCACGTGCTCAAGGACTGCATTAACAAATATATCGAACTGTGGCAGCTGCCTGCTGACTTCAAGAAGTGGTTCGACGAGTCTTGCGGCGTCTATGCTACGCTCGTAGACCGTATCGTTCCGGGATTCCCCCGCAAGGATATTGCACAGATTCAGGAGAAGATCGGCTATCGCGACAACCTCGTCGTACAGGCTGAGAACTTCCACCTCTGGGTCATCGAGGCTCCGAAGGAAGTTGCCAAGGAGTTCCCCGCAGACAAAGCTGGTCTGCACGTGCTCTTCGTTCCCTCTGAGGAGCCCTACCACAAGCGCAAGGTTACCCTGCTCAATGGCCCGCACACCGTGCTGTCGCCCGTAGCATACCTGAGCGGCGTTGACATCGTCCGCGACGCCTGCAACCACGAGGTCATCTCAAAGTACATCCACAAGGTACAGTTCGACGAGCTGATGCAGACCCTCGACCTGCCTATGGAGGAACTGGAGAAATTCGCTGCCGACGTACTGGAGCGCTTCGACAATCCGTTCGTCGACCACCAGGTGACCAGCATCATGCTGAACTCATTCCCCAAGTTCCAGGCCCGCGACCTGCCCGGCGTGAAGACCTACTTGGAGCGCAAGGGCGAACTGCCCAAGGGCCTTGTCTTCGGTCTCGCAGCCATCATCACATACTACAAGGGTGGCAAGCGCGCTGACGGTGCAGTCATCACACCTAACGACGACCAGAAGATTATGGACCTGCTGAAGGATCTCTGGGCTACTGGCGACACGCAGAAGGTTGCCGATGGCGTACTGGGTGCCGAGTTCATCTGGGCTGAGGACCTCAACAACATCAAGGGTCTTAACGCTATGGTCAAGCAGTTCCTCGACCTCATCCAGGAGAAGGGCATGCTGGAGGCAGTCAAGACGATTCTGTAAACACAGATAAAGCTTATTATGTTAAGCGGTGTACACAATTGTGTATGCCGCTTTTTTTTTATCCTGTTTTCTTTTTACGGATACTACATGCAAAATAATCTTAAAAAGTATGCTGAATGAAAAATTATTCGTATATTTGCAAGTCTATTACGCTTATAACTGTTTTAAACTAACAATACATCAACAATTATGAACGACAACAAAATTATGAACATGGCAGCGGACAACATCCGTATCCTTGCTGCTTCGATGGTAGAAAAGGCAAAGTCGGGACACCCCGGCGGTGCTATGGGTGGTGCAGACTTCATCAACACGCTGTACAGCGAGTTCCTGATTTACGACCCCGAGAATCCCGCATGGGAAGGCCGCGACCGCTTCTTCCTCGATCCGGGTCACATGGCTCCGATGCTTTACAGCCAGCTGTGTCTGATTGGCAAATACACCCTGGAGGACCTGAAGAACCTCCGTCAGTGGGGTTCAGTAACGCCTGGTCACCCCGAGCGCGAGATTGAGCGCGGCATTGAGAACACCTCTGGTCCTCTTGGACAGGGTCATACCTTCGCCGTCGGTGCTGCTATCGCCGCCAAGTTCCTGAAAGCTCGTCTGGGCGACGTCATGGGCCAGACCATCTACGCCTACATCTCTGACGGTGGCGTACAGGAGGAGATTTCACAGGGTGCAGGCCGTATTGCCGGTAACCTGGGTCTCGACAACCTCATCATGTTCTACGACGCCAACGACATCCAGCTGTCTACCAAGACTGAGGTGGTGACGTGCGAGGATACTGCCAAGAAGTACGAGGCTTGGGGCTGGTATGTGCAGAAGATTGACGGTAACGACGTCGACCAGATTCGCGAGGCCATCAAGAATGCCCAGAAGGAGACCGAGCGTCCTTCGCTCATCATCGGTCACTGCATCATGGGTAAGGGTGCCCGCAAGGCAGACAACAGCTCATACGAGAGCAACTGCGCTACCCACGGTGCTCCCCTCGGTGGCGATGCCTATATCAACACCATGAAGAACCTGGGTGCCGACCCCGAGAATCCGTTCCAGATTTTCCCCGAGGTTCAGGAGCTCTACGCCAAGCGTGCTGAGGAACTGAAGAAGATTGTGGCTGAGCGCTATGCTGCCAAGGCTGAGTGGGCAAAGGCTAATCCTGAGAAGGCTGCCCAGCTGGAGGAGTGGTTCAGCGGCAAGGCTCCGAAGATTGACTGGAGCAAGGTGGAGCAGAAGGCTGGCTCGGCTACCCGTAGCGCCAGTGCCGCCGTTCTCGGCGTACTGGCAGAGCAGGTGCCCAACATGATTTGTGCTTCTGCCGACCTGTCTAACTCAGACAATACCAATGGCTTCCTCAAGAAGACCAAGGATTTGGTTCGCGGCGACTTCAGCGGTGCCTTCTTCCAGGCTGGTGTGGCCGAGCTCACCATGGCTTGCTGCTGCATCGGTATGGCGCTGCACGGTGGTGTCATCCCCGCTTGCGGTACCTTCTTCGTCTTCTCTGACTACATGAAGCCCGCCGTACGTATGGCTGCCCTCATGGAGCTGCCCGTGAAGTTCATCTGGACCCACGACGCCTTCCGCGTTGGTGAGGACGGACCTACCCACGAGCCCGTTGAGCAGGAGGCACAGATCCGCCTGATGGAGAAGCTGAAGAACCACCACGGCAAGAACTCCGTACTCGTTGTACGTCCTGCCGATGCTGAAGAGACTACCGTCTGCTGGCGTATGGCTATGGAGAACGTCGACACGCCGACCGCCCTCATCTTCTCGCGCCAGAACATCGACATGCTGCCCGAGGGCAACGACTACAGCCAGGCTACCAAGGGTGCTTACGTTGTTGCCGGCTCTGACGAGGACTACGATGTCATCCTGCTGGCTTCCGGTTCTGAGGTTTCTACCCTCGAAACTGGTGCCAAGCTGCTGGCTGCCGACGGCATCAAGACACGCGTGGTCAGCGTTCCTTCCGAGGGTCTGTTCCGCAGCCAGACGAAGGAATACCAGCAGAGCGTGCTGCCCGCCGGCAAGAAGAAGTTCGGTCTCACCGCCGGTCTGCCCGTCAACCTGGAAGGTCTGGTAGGTGCCGACGGTTGCGTATGGGGTCTTGAGAGCTTCGGTTTCTCTGCTCCTTACAAGGTGCTCGACGAGAAGCTCGGCTTCACCGGTCAGAACGTTTACGAGCAGGTCAAGAAGCTGCTTGCATAATTTAATGTTTAATCTTTAATGTTTAATATTAGACATGGAAGTAAAGACAGTTGGTGTAGCCTGTGATCACGCAGGCTACCCTTTGAAGAAATACGTACTCCAGTATCTGGAGGAGCACGGCTATCCTTACAAGGACTATGGCACGTGGAGTGACGCATCAGTAGACTATCCCGACTTCGGTCACGCTCTGGCCGAGGGCATCGAGAGTGGCGAGGTTTATCCCGGCATCGGCATCTGCGGTTCGGGCGAAGGCATCTGCATCACGCTGAACAAGCACCAGGGCGTACGTGCCGGACTGGCATGGATTCCTGAAATCGCTCACCTCATCCGCCAGCACAACGACGCCAACGTGCTCGTCATGCCCGGACGCTTCATCGACAACAAGACTGCCGAGAAGATTATGGATGAGTTCTTCACTGCCTCCTTCGAAGGCGGCCGTCACCAGAAGCGCGTCGACAAGATTGCGATTAAGTGAGCGCAATGAGAGCTTGTTCTCATTGCCGAACGTGAGCAATCTCGACAAAGTCACGATTGCGATTAAGTGTGCGCAATGAGAGCTTGTTCTCATTGCCGAACGTGAGCTAACAACGCCCTGTACCTTACCATTTAGGTGCAGGGCATTTTTGCAGGCACCACCGCTATTAGGCGGTGTCCGCTTTTTCCTACAGAAATATTTTGACGTTAGCGGGAATTTATGTACCTTTGTCACTATGAAAAAGACAATGACGACAATGTTACTTGTACTTGTTGCAGCCATGTCACAAGCACAAGAAAAGTATTTGGGTGGTGACATCTCGCTCCTACCCTCTTATGAAGCACAAGGCACCGTTTACAAAGACTTTAACGGCAATCAGGTGAAACTCCTGCCTTTCCTTAAAGAACAGGGTTGGAACACTATACGTGTTCGACTGTTTGTTGACCCTCAGAATGCTCCTGAGGAACACAAGGGGGAAGGCGTGTGTCAGGATTTGAACTACGTTATTGCTTTCTGCCAGGAAATCAAAAAGGCAGGTATGCAGATTATGCTCGACTTCCACTACAGCGACACGTGGGCTGACCCCGGCAAACAGTTCACGCCCAAACGCTGGGAACAGGCAAATAGCCAACAACTGGCCGACAGCGTCTATGCCTACACAAAATCTTCGCTGCTGACAATGAAGCATGCTGGCATAGAGCCAGAGTTGATACAGGTCGGTAATGAAATCACCAACGGTATGCTATGGCCCACAGGACACCTCGACCCTACCAAGGATGAAGGTTGGGACACGCTGGGGGCGTTTCTTCGCTCAGGTTGCAAGGCTTGCCGCGAAATATGTCCCAAGGCCCAAATTATCATCCATACCGAGAAAGCTGGCGACTGGGCTGTAACATATTCCTATTACCTACACCTACAACAGCAGCAGGTTGACTACGACATCATTGGACTCAGCTACTACCCCATGTGGCACGGCACGATTCCCAATCTGGCCATTAACCTGCAAAGGCTTGCAGAATTTTTCCCTGACAAACCTGTCATGATAGTTGAGACTGCAGCCTACTATTCTCACGAAAACGACCCCTGGGCCAAACCGGAGCAATATGCCGAATTCTATCCTATCAGCAAAGAAGGACAGACACAGTTCACCCGTGAATTAGTGACTGAAATCAAGAAGCACAACAACGTCATCGGCCTCTTCTGGTGGTTCCCTGAGGAGAATGCCTTTGGCAACAATGTCGTCAAAGGATGGCTCAACCGCGGCCTCTTCGACAACCACACAGGCCAAGCCCTGCCAGCGATGAAGGAATACAACAGATTCCTGCCATAACTATAGTATGACTATCCCCTCGTTGTGTTTTACTTCATCCCATCAATCTGACAGCTTCAATCCTGCATTTCCTGCATTTCCTGCACCAAAGACGGAATTATAGAAATTTTAACTAAAGTATCAAAAAACAATACCCTGCCTTGATACTCCGAGTATCCAGCCTTGATACTCCGAATATCAGGCTTTGATACTCCGAATATCAAGGTCGAATATAAAAGCTAC
>Ga0310691_10000900_pt1 | contig 50244 bp, 35 predicted proteins | sample 176DNAGHGlowgp2_FD_203887 | JGI IMG/M metagenome (GOLD analysis project Ga0310691, IMG submission 203887) | Sheep rumen microbial communities from Palmerston North, Manawatu-Wanganui, New Zealand - 1766 DNA GHGlow gp2 (v2) (version 2) | ecosystem: Host-associated > Mammals > Digestive system >... | reverse complement strand
CCCCAACTGCGCCAATCCGTCCTTCACACCAGGAATGACAGTATTGATCATCCAGTCGAGTTTACGATCATTGCCACTTATGGCCTCACCCAACGTGATGAGCAGGCCCACGTTCGGATAGTCGTGCACAAAGGCTGCAATGGACTTGCGCGTATAGTCGGAGAGCAGCGGGTCGATAGGACGATTGCGATCCTGCGTCTTGATGCCATAATGTTCGGCAAAAGGCTTCGAGACGATGATATTGTAGAACATCTGAATCACGTAGATGCCACGTTTCTCAGCCTCGGTGGTGAGGAATGAGAAGATCTCGCGGTTCTTCGCAAACGTCGCATCATCGACCTCTACGGCAAACGGATAATCCTCCAGTTTCACCAACGAGGCGAAAGGATGGCCATTCCAAAGGTAAAGCGAGTTCATACGGTTCTCGACCATCATATCGAGATAACGCAGCCACATCTCCTTGTCGTAGAACCAAGGAAAGTTCTCGGGAGTATAGGGATATTCATAGACGGCACGCCCCGGCAGGAACTGCGTCTTCTGCACACCAATACAAGGCCCGCGAAGCACCATCTCGGGCGCATCGGCAAAGTCGGCAGGGAACTGGAAGTTGCCCTTCGAGATATAGCTGTCGATAAGTTCGCGGCAACCATAAAGCGTGCCCGTGGCATCGTTGCCGATTACCTGCGTCTCATTGCCCGAAGTCACGATGCGAAAACCCTCCTTGGGCAAGGAATCTGCTGGACTTGCCTGACTCAGGTTGATGACAAGATCTGCATCCTGTCCCACCACCAACTTGCATCCCCGCTTCCTGAGTTCGTTTCGCAACTGCTCTGCTCCGAACGTCATTCGGCTATTGGCATCGTCTGGCAGATTGATGGTCACACTCGGCCCCTTTGGCCCTCCGCAACTCACAAGCAAAGTCATAAGTGCGATGAAAGGTAGAATTATATTTCTCATAATAATCACGTTTATCGAAATTCTCAGAATAATCCGAGTAAGCTGGACATGCCGACCTCTCCGACTACTCTGTATTATCTCACTCCAGCACCAGTCTCACCACCTGTGCCACATCCGACGGCAGGCGTGAACCCTTGGGAATAGTGAGGCGCAACCCCTCGGCAGTCTGTTCAAAACGACATTCAAAGTTCTTCTTCACCGAAAGGAGGATAGCCTGTTTCACTGGCAGGTTCACCTCTTTCAAAAGGACTGTATTTTCCGTGCCTGGCCAGTCGAGGAAGATGGCATAGAGCGTCTTTCCGTCCTTCTTCTGGGTATAATGTACGCGGTAGCCTTTCTCGCTTTCTGCATTCTTTTTCGCATGTTCGGTTTCTTCGGCATTTTCGACAGAATAAACCGTCTCGTGCGAAACGCGATAAGGACGCGTCTCATAGATTGATTCGCCATAAGACCACAGCCAAACTCCCACATTGGCCATAATATCCTGCTGCGCCTGCGGGATAGTTCCGTCGGCCATCGGAGCGAGGTTGAGCAGCAGCTGCCCGTTGTTGCTCACCACTTGGATGAGACGCTGAATGATATTCTTGTGCGAGATGTACTGCATCCCTTTCACGTAGCCCCACGACTTGTGATAGCCATCAGCAATGGTGAAGTCGCAGAGCCAAGGTATCGGGTCAATCTCGTTGAGCGACGACATTTCGTGATCGAGCACACCAACTTCGCGCGGGAATTCCTTATATTTATAGGTGAAGGCCACTTCCTGCCCTGTCTTTGCCGCGTGGTTGAAGTAGTGCTGTACCATCTGCAAACGTCTTTCCTCGGGTATCTGGTCCATCCAAGCATCGAAATACAACAGGTCGGGCGAATACTGCTCGATGACTTCGTCACATTTGTCCGACCACATCTGGAGCCACTCGTTATGATCCATCAGACAGCCATAAAGCTTGGCATAACGCGGATTATTGGCTGCCCAATCGTCCTGCACCGTGACATAGGTATAGTTGATTTCATGATGAAGCGAAGTGAAGAACTTGAGTCCGCGCTTGCGAACTGCCGCAGCAATCTCACCCAAACAGTCGCGCTCCGGCCCCATCTTGGCAGCGCAGAACGGAGTGACCTTCGAGTCCCACATTGCAAAGCCATCGTGATGCTCGGCAACGATACCGCCAAAGCGTGCGCCAGCCTCCTTGAAAAGCAGCGCCCACTGGTCGGCATCGAAATGCTCGGCCTTGAACATCGGGATAAAGTCGTGGTAGCCGAATTCAGAAAGCGGTCCGTAGATAGCCTCCTGTCGTTCGCGCTCGCCCATCAGGAACTGCTCGCCCTTCGCATACTCACTGCTCGATGCATCGCAGTGCATGTAATGAAAATACTGTTCGTTACCGTAAGCAGGAACGCTATACACCCCCCAATGGCAATAGATGCCGAACTTGGCATCGCGTAGCCATTCGGGCACGGGCTGATGCTTCGAAAGCGATGTCCAATTCGCCTCATAGGGGCCTTGCTCCAAAGGTTTTTTGGAGAAGCCGGCCTGAACTGACAAAGAGATGACTGCGCCCAACATCAGAGCGCGCCTACAAACGTCAATCATTCCAAATTCTTTAATTCGCAAATTCGTGATAATAAGAAAATGTTATAGTTTCACAGTCACAGCAGCACCATCATACCTGACATCTTTCGTTACAATATTCTTTCCATCAATGACTTTGATGACGAAATTACGCTGCTGCTTCATGCCATCGAAAACTCCGGAACGCTTTCCGAGAGTCAGGCTTCGGGTCTGCTCTTCCCACATAATAGGAATGACCGAGAATTGGCCCTTCTCGCAATCGTAGGTGATGCCATCGTCTTCGTAAAGGTCGAAGGTCGCATCCTTGCCGGGGATGACCTCGATGGTCAAAGTCTGATCGGGTAATTCATCGGAATACTGGATTACAGGGCTCTTGGGAACGATGCTTCCTCGACGCACGAAGACAGGTATTTCGTTCAAAGAGACATCACAGAGCAAATGTTGTCCACCTTCGTGCACATTGCCAACCGCATCCTGCCATTGGGCACTTGCCGGCAGATAGACCTCCTGCTTCGAAGTCTCCGACAATGGATGGGTCACAGGGCAAACGAGGAACGCCGGACCAAACATATATTCCGTCTTGCAGGCACGTGCCTCGACATCACGGGGGAAGTCAAAGGCAAGCATGCGTGCCATGGTATAGTTGTCGGACGTCACCTTGGCAGCCATCGAATAGATATAGGGCAACAGCTCGTAACGATGCTCAATGTTTCGAACCAAGGCGGCGTAGTAGAAGTTCGAAGGGTTTGAGGGGTTTGAGAGGTTTGAGGGGTCACCATAATTCCATGGTTCGCGCGGGGTGTCGGTGCCATGGCTGCGGAAGACAGGCAGGTAAACCGCCCATTGGCACATACGCAGATAGAACTCGCGATAGGCAGGGTCTTTGCAGCCCTCGGGGAATTCGCCTTTCCAGAACCATTGCATACCAGACGATGTGAAGAATGTGCCCGCATCGACCGTCCAATAGGGACAACCCGTGGCCATGAAGTTCAAGCCCATCGGAATCTGACGGCGCAATGACTTCCACGAGGCGTAGGTGTCGCCGTTCCACGAGATGGTGGCATAACGTTGTTGACCTGCAAAACTCGAACGGGTGAGGTTAACCACGCGCTTGCGGTCGGAAGTCTTGCGCTGGTTCTCATAGATACCTCGTGCATCGAAAAGGGAATAGAGCGAACTGCGCTCGGCACCCATCACTGCATTCTGTGCCTCCAGATTCAGTTTCCAGCGATCAGCATGGCTATCCCATCCGTAACCTTCGGGCATTGGCTTCCAGTCGCCATCAGTGGGTTCGGTACAGTCGCACCACCACGCATCGAAGCCCTTTCCATCGTGGAAGAACTCCCGGTTGGCCCACGTCCAGTAGTAGGCACGCGCCTCTTCGTCGAAGACATTGATGAACGAACGGTTGAGCATATATCCCCGCTCCTTGAAATCCTTCTCCTGCGGATTGCCCTGCGGATTGGGCCAGATGCTCACCATCAGACGTCCATGCAACTGGTGCACGGTGTCGGCCAAAGCCTGCGGATCGGGATAATAGCGCGAATCCATCTTCATCATGCCCCAGCCCTCGGGCCAGTAGTTCCAGTCCTGCACAATCAAATCGATGGGAATCCGGCGACTGCGGAACTGACGCATCGTCTCGATGATCTCGGCACTGCTGTGGTAACGTTCCTTCGACTGGATGTAGCCGAACAGATAACGCGGCATCATCGGCGACTGTCCGGTGAGCGTACGCATACGGTTCACGACACGGTCCATCGACGCACCCTTCATGAAATAATAATCCAATCCCTGGGCAGCCTCCAGTTCGACGAGTCCCTGGTTGTCGCTATCATCGAATCGCATACCGCAACCCGCATCGAAGAGCAGGCCGTAGCCCGAAGGGGTGGAGATTACGGGGACCATGGCCTTCAGGTTGTGCTGGCAGAGCCAAAGTTTCTGTCCCTTGAGGTCGAGCAGGTCCTCCATGTGGGAACCCCATCCGTAGAGCGGCTCATCGGCAGGGAATGCGAAACGCACCTGCCAGCGCCACGAGGTGCCCACCGTGTCGCGCTTCAGCACGTCCATCACCACCTTCTCGCCATCGGCGGTCCGTTCGATTCGGCTTGACTTCGGGTCGTAGGTGATGTCTTCGAGGGCAATGTTCTCGCCCTGCTTGGGCATATCGTCACGTTCGGCGAGGAGCAGGTTGCCTTGCCTGTCGAAATAACTGATGGCACCTGTCTTTTCGTCCACACGCACCTGCAGACTGTCGGAAGTGAGCACGAATGCCCCTTCCTGCTTCTCCAGTTTCACCTTGACAAGATGATTCAAGGCCTCGGGAAGCACGACGGTCGTCTTGTTGTCCACGAAGTCGCTGTTCTCCGACAACCGCACACGCACGATGTCGGCCTCGGGAAACTCTACACGCAGCACACCTTGCTCAAGTGGGCACTCCAAAGTGGTGGTGTATCGGGTGCATGCAGCCAGCGACAAGAGCATAGCGCCACCAAAAACAATAGGGATGATTTTCATTTCAGTTCTATAGATTTGGTAATATATTCAATTTACGGGGACAAAGATACGAACTTTTTACGAAGTGACAAAGAACTTTCTTTCTTTTTTGTATATAGGCATAAAAAATGACTCCCCAATCGAAAGACTGGGGAGCCATTATATAAACGGAGATTACTTCGACTGCGGGATAGGATTCTGCTCAAGGGCAGGGTTGCTGTCGAGGTCGCCCTGCGGGATGAGGAAGAGGAAATCCTTGCGGGGCTTGAAGAGCGGTTCGGGAGAATCGAAGTAGCTGAGCTTGTCGGCAAAGCCCTGGGCAAGTTTCTTGGCCGAAAGGTCGGCGAGCACGTCACGACGCAGTTCGACAAAGAAGATCTTGCCTTCGCCCACGAACTCGAAGCGACGCTGGTTGAAGATCTCCTCGTCGATTTCGGCCTGACTGCCGCTGAAGTCGCTCAGACCGGCACGTCGGCGCACCTGGTTGAGGCATTCGATGCCCGAACCGGCATTCAGATGGTTGGCAGCCTCAGCATAGTTGAGCAGCACTTCGGCATAGCGCAGGATGGGGAAGTTGGCATTGGGGCGCTGGAGCGAAGCGTCGGTGTGTTGGTCGAAATACTTGCAGTTGAAGACGCAGGTGTGCTCCACGTTGCGGTCGTTGGTGATGTAGGGCTCCCAGTGCAGGGTGGTTGGGTTGAACTTGTGGGCCGTGCCGTCGTTCTCCTCAAAGTAGGTGAGGAAGACCTCGGCACGCTTGTCGCCATTGGCCAGCATCTCGGTGTAAACGTAAGGCGAAACGCCCATGCGCGAATACTGGTAGCAGCCCATGTAGTTCGAATAGGTGCGACCCAGTCCGAAACGGATGTGCATGCCGTTGCTCTGGCTTGTTTCGGCGGAATACTGCAGTTCGAAGATCGACTCCTTGCAGTTCTTGGCACCGCTCTCGTTGAACCAATAGAACTGATCGACGTAGTTATCCATCAGGCCATACACACCGCTGTCGATCACCTTCTTGCTGTAGTCGCGCGCCTGGGTGTAGTACTCCGTCTCGTTGGCACTCTCGCCGTGAGCGTCGGCCAGGCCGGCACGATGCAGATAGACCTCGCCGAGGGCAGCCTGTGCAGCGCCCTTCGAAGCGCGCCACACGTCGTAGCCGCTTGTACCACGCACGGGAAGCAACGCCTCGGCCTGCTTGAGGTCAGCGATAATCTGGTCGTAGGTCTCGCTGTAGGTCGAACGTGCGATCTCGAGGTTATCTACGCCATTGGTATAGGTAAGCGGCAGGGCGAGGGCACCGAAGCAGCGGGCCATCGAATAGAAGGCATAGCCGCGCAGGAAGTAGGCCTGGCCCTTGATGCGATTGCGCGACTCCTCGCTCATCTCCACGTTGTCGGCGCGACCCAGCACGATGTTGGCGCGGTTCACTGCCTCGTAGCTGGCAGCCCAGATGCGGTGTACGCCATTCGAAGCCGAGGCATTCTGCACGCCGTCCCACTTGTTGATGAGCTCCATATTATTTTTATTATAGGTGGGCACGCCCTGGTCGGTGAGCAGCTCGATCTGCGCCAGATAGAGCTGGCTATTGGCGTTGTACATGTTACGATAGCGGTTATAGACGCCTATCAGCGTAGCACCGATCTCCTCCTCTGTGTTGTAGAAGGATGACGGGTCGATGAAGGTGTAGCCCTGCTCGTCGAGGTCGCTGCAGCTGGTCAGCGACATGCCGCCCAGCATCGCGCCTGCCAACACTGCTCCTGCGATAATATATTTGATCGTTTTCATAATGATTTCTATAAGCCATTAATAATTAATTCGAAACCTTGAACCTTTGAACTTTCAAACTTTCAAACTTTTGAACTTTCAAACCTTAGAACTTGGCATTGATGCCGAACTGGATGGCGCGTGCGAAGGGGTTCGACACGTCGCCGTTCTCAGGATTGTAGCCGGTATGGTTAGCCCATGCAGCCACGTTCTGGAAGTTGACATTGAGGGTGAGGTCCTTCAAGGCCTTCACCTTCATCATCTTGCCGAAGTTGTAGCTGAGCTGGATGTTCTTCAAGAGGAAGTAAGCCCAATCGCCGTTGGTGCGATCGCTGAGAAAGATGCCCTTGGCGCCAGCCGAGGGATGCTCGCCGCCGGGGTTGGTGGTGGGGTCGAACATGTCTTCCCAAGCCTCTACAGTGGGAATACCGAGGGTGTTGCGCACGCCGTTATCCACCCAGAGGCTGTAGCTGCCGGTGTCCTGCATGCCGATGCGCCAGTTGCTCGACGTGCCCGTACCGCGATAGCCGCTGTGCTCGGCACCGATAATCGAAGCGTACTTCAGTGCGCCCTGTCCATAGACGCTGAGCGTGAAATCCTTGTAGCTCACGTTGAGATTGAAGCCATAGAAATGCTTGGGTTCGATCGAACCGATGCTGTGGCAGTCCTTCACGGTGATCTGTCCGTCGCCGTCGAAGTCCTCGTACATCTCCGAACCGATATGTGCCGTACCCTTCACGCCGGGCACACGGGCCACGTAGTCGTCGAGCTGCTCCTGCGTCTTGATGATGCCCAGCGAATGGCGGGCATAGACGGCATTGACAGGCTCGCCTACCTCGAGGGCCGAGACGATGCCGGTGGTCGATGTGCCGTCGTTGATAATCTGGCGTGTCACGTCGCCGTAGAGTTCCTTCACCTCATTGGTGTTGAACGTGTAGTTGGCGCCAAGGCTCACCAGCCAATTCTTGCTCTTGTAGAGGTCGGCATTGACAGCCAGCTCGATGCCGTGGTTGGCCACCTCGCCGATGTTGCTCATCACCTCCTTGTAGCCCGAGGTGGAAGGAATGGGCACCTGGTAGAGCAGGTCGGTGGTCGAACGGGTATAGTAGTCGAAGGTGAAGCCTACACGTCCGTAGAGCTGCAGCTCCAATCCGGCATCGAACTGACGGGTGCGCTCCCACTTCAGTTTCGAATTGCCGACAGTCTCATAATAGCCCGACAGGGCTCCTGTGCCATCGGTATAGTTGGCATCGCCGGTGCTCTTCATGAGCTTCGAGAGCGACAGGTAGTTGCCTATTTCCTGATTGCCGGTCACGCCCCACGAGGCACGCACCTTCAGGTTGGTGATGGCGTCATTATCCTTGAGGAAGTCCTCGTTGCTGACCCTCCAGCCGAGGCCCACCGAGGGGAAGGTACCGAACTTGTTGTCATCGCCGAAGCGCGACGAGCCGTCGAAGCGGACGGTGGCTGTGAGCAAGTACTTGTCGGCATAGTTGTAGGCAGCACGTGCTGTCCAAGAGATGATGCGGTTGCTATAGTAGTCGCTGCTGGCCGTAAGGGTCTGCGGCAGCACGCCGCCGAAGTCGAAGGCCTGGAGCAGCATGTTGTCGAACTGGCCGCTCATTGCCGAAGTGTTGTACTTGTAGTCCTGCCAGGAATAGACGCCCGTCAGCGTCAGGTGGTGCTGGTCCCACTTGTTGGTGTAGGTGATGATGTTATCCATGAGCTTCGAGCGGCTGCGTGCCCAGAGGTGTGAGCCCGTGCCGGTCTCGACGGCGTTGCCGATCGACTTTGCATCCTGGTTGCCTGCCCAGTAGTAGCGGTTGATGTTCTTCACATCGTAGCCGATGTTGAGGCGGTAGTTCAGGTGCTTGGTGAAATCGACCTGCAGGAAGAAGTCGCCCAGGAAGCGGACGCTCTTCTGGTTGTTGGTCTGGTTGGCCATCGTGGCAAGTGGGTTGAACCAGTCGCCATGGTTCACGATGTTGTACGAACCGTCGGCGTTATAGACGGGGTCGGTGGGCCATCCCCAGCGGAAGATGTCGTTGGTCACGCTCATGTCGTACGTGAGGTCTGAGCCGATCCGGTCGGTGGTCGAAGTGGTGAGCTGCATGCTCGAACCGATGGTAATCCACTGGTTGAACTTATGCTGCAGGTTGTTATGCAAAGTGAACTTCTCGTACTCGGTGCCCTCGATCAGACCTTCCTGGTCATAGTAGCCTGCCGAGAACATATAGTTGGTACCGCCAGCCGAGCCATCGAAGGTCACGCCATAGTCCTGCGTAAGCGACGACTTGCTGATCACCTCCTCCTGCCAGTTCACGTCGGTCACCGAGTAACCGTTGGGGAAAGGATTGGTCGAACCCTGTGCGGCAGCGGCCTTGGTCATATAGTTGATGAAGTCGTCACCCGTCACGGTGTCGAGCAGACGGCTGCGCATGTTCACGGCTGTACTGGCGTGCACACTGAGGTTCTTGCGGCCTTCCGAGCCTTTCCTGGTCGTGATCATCACCACGCCGTTGGCGCCACGCGAACCGTAGATGGCGGTAGCTGAAGCATCCTTCAGGATTTCGATGGCCTCGATGTCGGCGGCATTGATGTCGTTGAGGTCGCCATCAACCAAGGCAAAGCCATCGACCACGTAGAGCGGGTCATTGCCCGAATTGATCGAAGCCGTACCACGGATACGCAGCGTAGGCACCTCGCCTGGACGCAGGTTGTTGAAGACGGCCAGGCCCGACGACTTGCCCTGCAGGGCTTCGAGCGGGTTGGCGGCAAGGGTCGAAGTGATGGCATCCGAACGGAGCGAGGTGGTCGAGCCCGTCAGGTCCGACTTGCGCATCGTACCGTAGCCCACCACTACCACGTCGTCGAGCAGTTCGGCATCCTCGGCGAGGGTGACCTGCACCGTCGGAGCTGCCTTCACATTCTGGGTGGAATAGCCGACAAACGAGATTTCGAGCGTCGCGCCGGCGTTGACCTTCAGCACAAACCTGCCGTTGGCGTCGGTGTTGACGCCGTTGGTCGTTCCGCGTTCAAGGACACTGGCGCCCGCAATGGGATCGCCGTTCTCATCGATCACCGCGCCATTGACGGTAATCTGCTGTGCCGGGGCTGCCGAAGCGGCTCCGGCTGGGTCTGCGGCATACGTAGAGACAGGCATTGCCATCCCAACGATCGACAATGCCGCAGCTGCAACCAAAAAGAATTTTTTCATAGATTATAATAGAGTGTGTTGGTTTTTCGGGGGCAAATATAATGGATTTTTTCGTTTTTTCCAAATAAAAATCACAAAATAGTATCACGAAATGCAAAAAGAAGTCAAATGCCATCAAATGCAATCTATTGCATGCCGTGTCCTTCGACAAAAATATCATAAAAAACTATAATAGGCGAAGCGTGAGCAGGCAACGGCTTCCGTCGAAGAAGGTATCGAGCACCTCGCCGAAGATGTCGTCGGGCGAAGCGGCATCGAACAGCGTCATCGATGACTTCAGCTTCATGCTGTCCACCTCCCATCCCATCAGCACATCGACGGGTTCGCCTGCCTGCTCAAGCACAGCCTCGGTGATTTCGCGCAGACGGGGTCCCAGCACCTCATGCGCCAGGTACGCCTTTGCTTCTGCCAGGCCGCTGATTCCGTAGAGGTAACTGTTGGGGCTATGTCCCAAGCCACGCATCTGCGGGAAGATGTACCAGATCCAGTGTCCGCGCTTCTGCCCTGCCCGCATCTCGGCAAGGGCCTGCTCGTAGTTGCCGAAAGGCTCGGTGTCCTGAGCCTCGACGAAACGTTCAAGATTGAATTTGTCTTCCATGTATTCGACGTCAATTGTTATTTGTTGATAGATGAACGGTGCAAATATACGAAAAATATCGGCATCTTCGTCACATCTGGTGGAAAAACTGCAATATTTCCCACGTTTTGTACCATTTCAGTGCAAAAACATGCACAAAGGCACTATAGATGCCACTCCTCGAATTTCGTTTTTCCAAATTTGGTTGTCTCAATGAAATAAAACACCGATGGAACAATAGGCCAATGAAATGAAAGTGGTATAAAGTAAAATCCGGATGAAGATCCACCTTCTTCCAATAACGTCATAACCAATCTTGGCACGGATTGGTTATGCTCCAATCGAAGAATGACCAATCTTGGCCGAAAATGGTCATGCCTCAATCGGAACAAGCATTATCTCGGCCGTCAGAGTGCTATTTCCAATCGAAGCATAACCGATCTGCGCACAAAAAGGGTATGCTCCGATTGAAGGATGACCAATCTTGGCCAAAGTTGGGTATGCGACAATCAGAGTATAACCAATCTATGCCAAAAATGGTCATAAAACAAACGTAGAATAACCAATCTTGGCAGAAAATGGTTATGCTTCAATCGGAACAAGCATTATCTCGGCCGTCAGAGTGCTATTTCCAATCGAAGCATAACCAATCTGCGCACAAAAAGGGGATGCTCCGATCGAAGGATGACCAATCTCGGCCAAGATTGGTCATCCTTCAATTACAACTTGAAATAACGTGTGGCAAGGCATTCCTTAGCTGAAACGATATTGTTGGCATCGAGACCGACACGCTTAGCATAAAAATGCCCGCACGTACTATGACATGCGGGCAAAACAGGAACAATCCAACAATTGTTATTTGATCATCTTCTCACCCTTCTGGATGAAGACACCATGAGCATTATTGGCATCAACACGACGGCCGTAGATGTCGTATGCAGGAGCTTCGACACTTTCGGTGCGGATGGTCTCGATATTGTCGGGACCTTCGACGCTGAAGGTGATGGTGCTCATCTCGGTGTCGCCCGAAGTGTAGGAGGCTATGACGCCGGCAGTATGTTCACCCGAAGTGAGACCCTCGAAGTAGTACTGCTTGTCGTCGGTCTGATCGACGAGTTCGCCATCGAGATATACCTTGTAGGCGCCATCGAGACTTGGAGCCTGACGACGACCCTGGGCCTTGCGCTGAGGAGCAGCTGCGGGGAAGCCCTCGGGCAGACCAATGGCTACATCGTCGATCATAAAGATGTAGTTGCCATCGATCTGACGAATGGTCACGTACTGCGCATCAGCTGGGATGTCGAAGACGTAGCGTGTCCAGTAGCTGTTCACCTTGAACTCTTCGCTGGCAATCTCCCAACTATAGACGGGCACGTACTCCAACCACTGGTAGCTGGCCGTGTCGGTGTAGTCGGTCGAAGTGGTGTAACCTACCATGAAGGTCTCGGTCTGGTAACCATAACCCTTGGCATAGAAGCCGAACTTGAAGTCCTCGTCAAAGAAGAGACGTGGAGAAACGAGCCAGTTCTGGTCGGTCGAGTTAGCCCATGAGGTAAGCATCTGCTGACCTGAGTTAGCGCTGAAGTAGTAACTGTAGCTATTCTGGTTGCCATTAGCCTTGCTGAGGTTGAACACTAAGTAAGCGAACGAACCGCCACGGTTCGGATAATCGAGGTCGTTCAAGTAGCCAGTGCCTTCATCGGGATTGTCGAAGTCGAGATATTGCCAGCCCAGTTCGCCGGGCGAATTGATGGCAAATGCCTCGTGCTCCTCGAAGCCGTCGTACAACTGGTCGGCAAAGTTCCAGATGAAGAGGCGGTTGCCAAGGTCGGTCTCGTCGTCGTTGATAACCTTAAGACCAAATGGAGTCACCTGTGTCTCGGTGAGTTGGCGTTCGATGGTATAGCTGTCCTCAATGTCGAGTTTCACGGTTTCGAAGATCTGACCAAAGCCCTTGAGATTGATATAGAGGTCATAGTTGGCCTTCCAAACGTTCTCGAAAGTCACCTCACCATTGGCATCGGCATAGTCACCATAAGCATGGACACCACCGCCATTGACGATCTGTACCCAAGCGCCCTCGGCTTCGTTGGTCGGGGTGTTGGTGGTAAGTTTCACAGTCACCTTGGTGTGCATCTTCCAGCCAATGCTGTCGCTGAAGACAAATGTACTGGTCAAGCCATCGGTATAGTGGCAGCGAACAGCATACTCGTAGGTGCCCATCGGGAGTTCAGCAATGCCCTCATCGGTGTAGGTGCGAGCCTTCACGCTGTCGAGCAGCTGGGTCCAGGTCTCGGGTTGAGCGGCAGTAGTTGGGGTCAGACGATAGAGGTCGAACCAGGTGCGGTCGCCAATTGCATTGCGCCTTACGCTTGGCTCTGCAGGACTGATTGCCTTGATGAGCTTATGACACTCAATCTGGCCCAGCTCATTGTTAATTGTTAATTGTTCATTGTTAATTGACATCTGCTCATCCTGCTCGGTGCGACGGAACTTAGCCTCAGCAGCATTCTCCTCGGTGTCGTATGGAGCAACAGTAGCACGGAACATAAAGTTGTAGCGATAGCCTGCACTTTCGATATAGAAGAACTGACCCGAGGTGTAGTCGCCAGTGTAGCAACTTACGCCTTCAACGAACGGATAGCTGTCGTTAGGCTCGCTGGCGCCAAGACCTACAAAACCATAGTAGGCAACGCAGATATAAGCACCACGTGGAGCCTCGACTGGCTGGTCGAAGGTCATGTTGTTCCATGCTCCCTGGATCACGCTGACGTACTTCGAGGCAAGGACGTTCTGGGTAGGCTGGCCATTCTCATCGAGGTCGAAGGCATAGACGGTCACGCCATAGACAGTCTGGCCTGTCTCGCTCAGATAGAACTGTGCGCCACGATAGAGACCTGGTGTGCGGAAGATGTTGCCGAAGACAGCATACGAAGAAGACTGGGAGGTGCCGAACGAGGTGTAGAGCAAGTTGGCATCATAACGCAAGGTTACGTCGTCGTTGACGGGATTGCTCCAAGTGATTTCGGGCACACCAGCCTCGTTGAGCTGAGCTGTAATCTGTGCAGGAGCAAGGATCTTGTCGTCAAGAGTGATGGTGCCAAGGTCAGTATCGGCAACCATAGGCTGAACTGCCTGATAAGGCTGCAGACGGTTGCTGGTGATGCTGAGATTGTAGTTCTCGCTTGCCATGATACCTGCAATGCTGAACTTGCCTTCAGCATCGGTACTGCCGGCATATTCATTGTAGCCTTCGAGTGTCACCTGAGCGCCGCTGACAGGATCACCTACCTTATCGACGACGGTGCCCGAAAGCGTGTAGGTGGGCAGCGCAGTCATCACAATGTCAAGCGTGGTCTGCTCAAACTCTGTAATGGTGGCTTCGCCCTGAGCATTCTCATAGCCAAGACGCTCTACCTTCACGCTGACAGTGCCTGAAGGTACATAGCGGAATGTATAAACACCCGTTTCAGGATTTGTGTTGATCTGTTGCTCTGTGCCATCAGATGCGGTGAGGGTTACGAGAGCCAATGGGATGATGGCTCCTGTGGTGGCATCGGTAACTGTTCCGGTGAGTGAACCATCGTGATCCTCCTCAATAGTAGCATTAGCGATGCTGAGCTGCCAATTCTGGTAGAAGCTGCGGGCAAAGAATCCGATATGGTATTCACCTTCCTCAGTTAGGATAGGCAAGTTGGTGCGAAGCTTGATGGGTGTAGTGGATGCAAAGTCAAACTGGTCGATGGAATCCTGATCCATCCAGTCGTTCGACTTACCCATCGAAATAGCGAGACACTCAGGAGAACTGCCATACGAACGTGCATCGAACGAGAGCTTGTAATGCTTGTTGGCCTCGAACTTGATGGCTGGAGAAATGAGCCAGTCGGCACCAGCCACACCATAGTAATAACTGTAGCCTACATAAGCACCAGGGAAGAGGGCATTGTAGGTATATTGTCCAGTAGGACGCCAAGCGATTTCGTCTCCATTGTTGTCATAGACAGTCCAAAGTGGGAACTCCTCCTCACTGAAAGTGAAGGTATGTGGCAGCAATACAGCAGGACCACCGATAACTGGATTCGAAATTACAGGAGCGCTCTCTCCATCGGGAGTAACGGCAGTGACAGTGTAGCTGTAGTTGGCCAAAGATGCAGGAGCATCGGTGAAAGAAGTCTCCTTGAAATCATTGTAAAGGGTCTCTCCATCGGAACGAACTACGCGGTAGCAGAGGTTCTCGACGTCAATCCAACCACCATAGATGCCCGTCGTGGGCGCTGTCCAGGATACGGTGATCTTGTGATCGGCACTATCATCGGCAGTAGCCGTGAGTTCAGTCACTGCCATTGGAGTATCGTGTCCGATAAAGGCGCTGACAGCCTTGCGGTCGCCAGGACCTGCCTCGTTGAAGCACTGTACGCGATAGCTGTAGAAACGGCTTTCAGGAACTTCGTCCACCATACTCAGATGTTCGCCAGGAGCCACTCCGGTAAAGGTTTTGATGACCTCGCCGTCGCGATATACAACCACAGATTCGATGCTGATGAGCGTACCACCGCGTCCGAAGGTGGTCGTCGGGTTGTTCCACTCGATAGTAGCCTGCAGGGCACCATTCTCGCCAGGAGTAACAGTGAGGTCAGTAACCTTGCTGGGAGCCGAAGCCTCAGCCACCTGGAAAGGAATGTAAAGACCTTCGAACTGAGCAGCAAGCTTATTGCTTTCAACCAGCTCGGTAGTACCGGTAGTGATATCGACCTTCAAGAGCATGGTATAACCTGCGCTCGGATAAGGATAGGTGTACATATATAGGTACCACTGACCACGATCCTCATCGTAGAAGAAGTTATTGTGAGGATACTGCAAGGCAGTTCCGGAATAGCTGGTTACTTCGCCGATGTAGCTCAGCTTGGAAACGAAGTTGCAGACACCGGTATTGGGATTAACCTTATAGACCTTGCCCCAATAGCTTAAGCCGTAGATATCACCGTCATAGGTAATGGCAAGCGATTTCAACGTGTTGTTGAACGAAGAGTTCTCCTCCGAATCAGGCACATCGAAGACAAAGATACATTCGTTCTTGACATCGCCCGTCTCAAGATCGACCGAAACAAGACCATTGCCTCCATTGAGTCCATTGAGGGCGTACATCTTCTGGTCGGCATAACTCCAAGTCATACAAGCGAACATCGGGCCCGAACGTGCACGACCATAGTCAGCGATGAGCGTTACGTCGCCCGTTTCGGGGTCGAGTGAATTGAAGGTGCCGGAATCATAACCATAGTCCGTCTGGTAATAGTCCATGTAGTACCAGAGGCCATCATGGAAGACCGCACTGCCAAGCGAGTTGTTGTAGGTCAACTCACGGCTGACAGTGATGTTGGTGGGGTCACTGAGGGCGAAGGACGCCAGACCTCGGCGCGAAGTCTCGCCGTTCTGTGCGGCCCATGTGTCGGAATCAAGCCAACCATAGGCTGTGGGCACATCCTCACTCTGGGCAAAGACAGAAGCAGTTGCCACAGCGAGAAGAGAGGTCAGAAACAGGTGTTTGGAATTCTTCATAAATTTAATTTTAAATTTAATAATGTATAGGACGAATTTCTATGCGCAAATATAAACATTTTTCTCAAAACTTCCACCCTCTCACACCATTCTTCCTCACAAAAATACCCTTTGTTAGCGTTTGTCTATGATAAAAAGCCCAAATTTGTACGATTTTCCACCATTATTGTAAGAAATAATCTGTATCTTTGCGGCGACGAATCCAATTAATCTATTTCAAATATGAAGAAGTTCCTTTCGACCACACTTCTTGCCTTCTTGTCTCTCGCACTCTATGCCATTCCCGCATACCGGGGCACAGTGAAGCGCATACAACCCGATGGCACGACCCTGCATATTCTGGTGCAGGGCGACGAACATCGTCATCTCATCACGACGACTGACGGACGTCCCCTCAAGCAGGACAAGGATGGTTGGCTACGCTATGCCCAACTCTCCGAAGGCCGCGTCGAGTGCATCTCTTCATCGCCTGTCGCCCACGACTCCGATAAACGTTCAGCCGAAGAAAAAGCCTTCCTCGAAGCTCAAGCAACCTTCGGATTGAACGATATTACTCCTGCCAATCGCGCTCCACAACGCATTGCCGAGCCAGGTGACATGCAAATAGGATCCTTCCCCACCAAGGGACAGGTCCATGGTCTCATCATCCTGGCAGAATTCTCCGACGTAAAGTTCACAAACGACGTCGAGTACTTCCAGCGAATTATGAACGAAGAAGGTTGCACCCTTTCAACTCCCTATGGTTCGGCACGCGACTATTTCAGAGACCAATCGATGGGACAATTCAGCCCTGTATTCGATGTAGTTGGACCTGTTTCGCTCAACCAAACCATGGCTTACTATGGAGGAAACAACTACGTTGGCGACGACCAGCAACCGGGACTGATGATTCGTGATGCCTGCATGAAGGCTGACACCAACCTCGACATAGACTTCTCGCAGTATGACTACGACGAAGACGGCAAGGTCGATATGGTCTTTGTGCTCTATGCAGGCTATGGCGAGAACTATGGTGCCTCGGAAGACTGCATCTGGCCGCACAAATATGAGTTGTCACATTCTGGCATCAAACTCACCCTCGACGACAAGGTCATCGACACTTATGCCTGCGCTTGCGAAATCTACGGAAATACGGGCGTCGAGCCCACCGGTATCGGCACCTTCTGCCACGAGTTCGGACACGTGCTGGGTCTTGCCGACCACTACAACACTACCAATGGCACACAGATGATGACAGGAGTCTATGACATTATGGACTATGGTTGCTACAACGATTCGACCCGTACCCCTGCCGCCTACAACGCCCTCGAACGCTATTCGTTGGGATGGATGGACCTCGACGAAATAAAGGAACCCGCTCTCGGCCTGCACCTCGAAGACATCAAGCTAAGCAACTACGCCTATAAACTGCAGTCGCCGAATGCTGACGAGTATTTCCTCCTTGAGACCCGCCTGAAAACGGGATGGGACAGTTTCATTCCCAGCCAAGGAATGATGATCACCCACGTGGATTACCTGCGGACTGCATGGGCACAAAACGTCGTCAACGACGGCGAACATCCTCGCTTCTGCATTGTCCCCGCCGACAATGAACGCTCGTACAGCTCCGACCGATTCGACCTCTATCCACAAACCAGCAGTTCGTGGAACAGGCCCAAGAACTATGCATTCACGGGGAGTTCGGTACCTGCAGCGAAGACCTGGGATGGTCAGTGGATCGACCGCGATGTCACCAACATCAAACTGGGTGGCGACAGTGTGGTGACCTTCGACTTCCGCAGCGAATCAGTGGGAACACCCTCGGCACTCGAAGCTACCGACCTTCACAGCAATGCCTTCACCGCTCACTGGACAGAAGCCATACAAGCCACCTCGTATTCGCTCAATGTATTCCGCTATGACACTTTGGCTACCCGCCCCGTCTCGCTGTATGAGGATTTCGAGAAGTTCAGCGCTGGCAGTTACGAGAATCCAGACGTGACGGAACTCAGTGCCAAGATGGATGAATACACCCTGACCCCAGGTTGGACAGGAGAACGAATCTGTCAGGCTGGCGGATGGGTGCGCGTAGGTGCTCCCAACGCCACCGGTTCCATCACAACTCCTGTCCTCGACTTGACGGCTTCGGGCGGACGCTTCACCCTGGTCATCAAGGCACGCGGCTACAGCGGCAAACAGCCCGTTTTGACCGTTACTGCCGGGCCGTGTAGCGCCAAGCATCGTATCTCAGCCTCAGCCAAGGAGTATCTCTACGTCTTCCATAGCGGCACAGATGCCACCCAGGTGACCTTATCGATCAACAAGGAACGCCTATACATCGACGAACTCATCATCAAGCGCGGTGATGCCACTTCGGAGCATCCCGATGCCACCCTCATCGAAGTAACTCCAGCCGACACAAACACCTACGATGACATTGCTGCCGACTATGCCTTCGAACGTATCGGCATCGACACCATCACCGACATCCTTGAAACCAGTTACACAGTGAAAGGTCTCGACACTGACCATCGTTATGGTTACACGGTCATCGCCTGGAACGGTACTGCGCAGTCGGATGAGTCGAACGAAGCTTTCGTTGATTTGCTCAGTTCGATGCCTCCGATGGGAATCGAAGAGATTCATCCCGACAAACCTACTTTCAAGAACGAACAATCCATCCTTTACAACCTTCAGGGACAAAAAATCAGCCGCCCCGAAGCAGGGCGACTGTATATCAGAAATGGAAAAATTTCAATTAACAATTAATAATTAATAATTTACAATTGATTCTCTTTCCTTATCGAACAATGACCTTTTGAGTACGACGCACACCGTCGTCTCCGGTTTCGACCTTCAGATAGATGCCTTGGTGAAGTTTGCCCATCGTGGTGACCGAGCCGAGGCATTTTCCGTCGAGGGTGTAGATACGTTTGTCATCATAAGCAGGCTGCCTGTCAGCGCGAACCTCTTCAATGGCACTGAATCCACTGAGCTCGCCTAGATTCACCTTGTCGGCATTCACGATTACACCATTCTTGTTGAGCAGCAACACGGCAAGCTCGCAGTTCTCACGCACGAGGATTGAAGCAGGAATGCTATCAAGGATGTAGTCGCAATAGGTGACAGCACCAGCGGTAATCGTTGCATCGTAGATGTCCTTAATGCCGTGGTAGGTGCCGTAAATGGCTCGAGCCACATCGGGATAGGTCATCTCCGTGTCGGGCACAGTGCTGGGCAGGTCGGTGAAACGACCCATGCCAGCCACGCCGCTATAATAATTGCTCTGATAGTAACCATAGCCCTCACCATGAACGGCATTTTCGATCAACACGTAGAGCTGGCGGTAGTCGGCACCCGTCTCGTTGCTGGTGAAAAGGGTGCTGGTGTGGGTGGTTATCTGATCAAGCTCGGCATCATATTCTGCAGTGAGCACGATGCCCGCCTTTGGCTTGGCTTCTTTCTTCGCCTGATTGTAATAATAGGGGATGTTTGCCGGATCGCCCGTGTATTTCTTCTGACGGTTGACGGTGCAATGAGGATAGCCCGTCATGCCAAGATTGCTGAATAGGAGATCGAGATAGATGGTAGGATCAAGTTGCATAGCATCGGGCCAGTTGCCGTTGCCACAGTGGACAGCGATGCCGATATAGTCGTCGGGGTGCTCCTCGCGCATCTGCTCCATTGCCACGATGCCGCGCACGCAGTAGCCGCACCAGGTGCCGGTCACCTCCTCCGCCACCACCTTCTGGGCAATGAAGCAGACCTTGCCTTCGAGGCTGGTCTGGTCGCCCTCGGCTTCGGCAACGAGCCGGAAATCGGTACGCGTATTGCGGTCGATATAGATAGGCTCACTCAGCGTGAAATCTGCCGCTTCGCCCTCCTTGAGGTTGCGATTGAAGGTCTCGGTCACGGTCTGTCCGCCCAAGGTCAACGTGACGGTAAACGTCGAGATGGCCTTCTTGGCATTTACCTTGCCGCTGATGTTCACGTTGCCATAACGAGTCACTACACCATCTTCCAATTCGCTACTGAGCATAATGCAAGCAGGCACACCAGCAAAAATGTCATCGACATAAAGCATCGAGCGGTCCTTGGTTGTGTTGACGAAAGCCACCCAAATGGTCTTGCCCACATAGTCGGCCAGCGAAACCTCATGTTCGGTCCACGTCACATTCTCCTTCGAGACGCTGAAGACGGGATCCCCAGTGAAGTCGGCTACCGTGTTGCCTGTGGTCGAAAGAAATACCTTGTAGCCATCGCGATAGTCGGCATCGGTGGCACGGGCACGCCATGTGAGTACGGCGGAGGTTTCCTTTACCTCGAAGGGAGTGGTTACCATCCAGTCATTGCTGGTGCCTGCCTTCCTGTACCATGAGGTCGAAGCAGCTACCGCATTTTCATCCTCCCCTTCGGTCACGCAGATCCAGGGCGTGCCGACCGCGAAACCAAGATTCGCCATATCGACCGATGGTTCGTTCCCATCTACGTCATAGAGGGCAAATTCCGAAGGGATGCCCTGGGTGAAATGTTCTACAAGGTAGGCGTTTTGTGCCTGTATGCCCAAGCAGCATACGGCTGCAAGGGCAAACGTCGATAAGAGATGTTTCGATGAAAGATTCATATCTGTTACGATAATTTGTGTAAATCAAAAAATGTGCTGCAAAAATACACATATTATATAATATAGACAAATGCATAGGGGCAAAAATGTGCACCTGTCAGCATTTGTCTATGTTTTCAAGTCCATTTTCAAAGATTTCGCAGAAAATCATCCAATTTCTCATCCGACTTGAGGTTCAGTTTCTTGCGCAGGCGATAGCGTGCCGTGTTGACCGAATCGGGGGTGACGCTGAGCTGCTGGGCAATCTCCTTCGCCCTCATTCCGATGCTGATGTAGGTGCACAGGCGAAGGTCATTCTCCGTTAGGTCGGGGTTGATCTCCTTGAGCCGGGTGAAAAAGCCAGGACGAAGTTGCAGAAAGCGCTCTTCGGCACGACTTCGTTCGCCATCGTCGGCAATGCCGCTCTTGACCAGCGCGCCCACCGCTTCCTGCTGCAGCACGTTGCGCAATTCGCTGTTCTCGGCCTCATGCTGCTTGCGCTTACGATAGTAGTGCGAAAGCATGGCAATGGCAAGGACGACAACAAGGATGAGCAGCGCGACGATGCCCCAGGTGCGATGACGCTCCCGACGCGCCTCTTCAGTGAGTCGTTCGATGATGGCGTACTGCTGGCGCTGGATGTCGGCACGCGCCTTCTGGCGCAGTTCCTGTGTCTCGGCAATGATGTGTTGCTGACTCTCCTGTGCGCGGATGTACTGTTTCAGATAACGCAATTCCTCGGTCTGATTGCCCAACTGCCCGTAGGTTTCGGAGATGATGCGATAGATGGCAGCTGCATTGTATTGGCTCAGCGACGGACCGCACAGGCGCTCCACTTCGGTGAGCGTGGCCAAAGCCTTGGCGTAGTTCTGCGCCTGGTAGTCGAGCAGTGCGTCGTTGACCAGCAGAAACGCACGCAGCAAATGGTTTTCGGGCTGATAGCGTTCGACCGCCCGCAAGCCAAGGTTGACCCAATAGCGCGCGCTGTCGGGCTGGTTTCGCTCGATGGATGCGTTGGCGAGGTTGGTGTAGGCTTGCGCCACGATGGTTACATCGGTGCTGTCGGCGCCGATTGCCTTGAGGTAAAGGTCGGAGGCCTGGTCATCGTCGTCGGCAAGCAATGCCTTGAAGAAATATACCTTGCCCAGGGGGTAGCCTGCATCGCTGAAATAAGCCTCACTCCTGTCGATGGCATTCATCGCATCGTCCTCCTCGTTGATGTCGCGATAGATGAGGGCATAGAGGTGATAGGCATTGCCCAGCATGATGTTGTCGCCCACTTGCTCCAAGCCTGGTATCACCACGTCGGTGAGCAGTTGCCAGGCTTCGGTGAGGCGATTGGTGCGCTGGTAGTTTCCCGCCAACTGATAGGCAATGCGCAAGCGGTCGTAACCGGTGTCGCCTGCCAGACTCAGCGCCCTTTCGAGTTTCGTGATGCTGCTGTCGGACTCCATCGTAAACTGATGGCATTTCACCTCCCAATAGAGGAGACGGGCCTGCATCCTCCGATCGGGATGCTGAGAGCAGATGCTGTCGAGCAGGAAGATGCTGCTGGCTTGCGCTTCACCCAGCTGGTGCTGCTGGTCGAGGCTGTCGAGCCGGGCTGCAATGCTGTCGAACGACGGGACGATGGGTTCGAAGTAATAGTGATAGGACCATACGGCATAGTTCGGTCCCACCATCGCCCAGAAGACGAACAGCACGACCGACCTTGAGATAAACATTATTTTATCGATGGTACGCATGAGGTCAGAATCCTTCGATAGCACCGGCATCGACGGGGAGGGTCACGCCATTGACATAACGGCCTGCCTCGGAGCAGAGGTAGAGGGCAGCGTTGCCGATGTCGTCGGGATGGCCGAAGGTGTGGGTGGGGATGCGGCTGAGGATCTTGTTGCGGCGAGGCTCGTCGGTGTCGATGGCCTTGTGGAGCATCGGTGTGTCGATCCAGCCTGGGGCTATGGTGTTCACGCGGATGCCATCGCGGCTGTAGTCGGCGATGAGGGCGCGCTGGATGCCGAGCACGGCACTCTTGGCGGTGGTGTAGGCCACAACCTTCTCCATACCCATGAACGCCGACATCGACGAGATGAGGATGATGCAGCCACGATGGCGGGGCACCATGCGACGCAGCACTTCGCGACTCAGGGCAAAGACGCTGAGGACGTGGGTATCGATGACGCCGAGATACTCTGCGTCGGTGACATCGAGAGCGGGCTTCTTGAGGTGGATACCTGCACCATTCACGAGGATGTCGATGGGACCGACGTTCTCCTCGATGTCGGCCACAAGAGCGGGCATGGCAGCCTTGTAGGTGACGTCGAAGGCACGATAGGTGCACTGTTCGCCCAGCTGCTGCTGGGCTTCGCGCAGTTTCTCTTCACGACGGCCAATGATGACCACTTTGGCTCCAGCCTGGACAAAGATGCGGGCGATGCCGAGGCCAAGGCCTGTGCCGCCTCCAGTGATGACGGCCACCTGGCCGTCGAGTTTGAATTGATCAAGCATATTTTTTTACATTATACCGAATTTCGCAAAGGCTTCGACGGTGCTCATTCCGGAGCGGATGGCCTGGGCGACGAGTTGCTCGCCGCGCGCCTTCTCGATAGCGCCTTCGAAGGCATCGACTACGGCTTCGGAAGGGATGATGAGCACACCGTCGAGGTCACCGAACACCACATCGCCCGGATTGACGCGCACACCGCTGAATTCGATGGGTGTGCGATAGTCGAGCACCTTGCCTCGTGGGCCCTGGTCCTGCGCATAGCCTCCCATCGAGAAGGTGGGGAAGTTGAGACGAAGGATCTCGTTGGTATCGCGCGAATAGCCATCGACCACAGCACCGGCTGCTCCACAATGGATGGCACGCGTACTCATCAGACCACCCCACAACGCATAGCGAGGCGACGAACCCGAGCAGATATAGACTTCGCCGGGCAGCAGCGAGTCGAGTGCTTCGAACATGATGCCGAAGGGCTTGCGCATGATGGGATTGTGGGTCTCTTCGCCGAGCTTCTCGTTGAAGACATCGGCTTCGAGCACGGGCATAGCGCGACCGACAACGACCATGTCCTGTCGTACAGGCTTGATTTGGGGAGAAATGAACTGATGCTGGTAGCCCATCTTGTCGAGGATGTCGCCGACGAGGGCGGGGAAGAGTTCCTTGCGTGCGATGCTGAAAAGTTCGGCATCATCTTTCCAGAGTTTCATAACGGATGTGTGTTTAATTTTGGGGCAAATATACGATTTTTTTCGATGTCTTGGTCTATTTTTGCATAAAAAAGAAGAAAATGGGATTCAAAATTTTGTTTTTCGCGAAAAAACTCTATCTTTGCCGCAAATAATACTTCCCGCCATGCGCCATCACACACATCTTCGCAGCACACTCCTCACGTTGCTTGTCACCACATTCTGCTGGACTTCCGTTTTCGGACAAAGCCATATCCCCACCATCGACGAAGTGGGACCTGCCGTGATGCCCGACACCATTGCTCCCATCGTTGCCCCCTTCGACATGCCGCAGCTCCAGCGGCCCACGTTCCCCGACTACCGGCTCCCCATCACCAAGATGGGTGCCAGGGAGGGACGCTTTGTGCGCCAGCAGATACAGGCTGCCATCGATGCCGTGGCCGAACGCGGCGGCGGCACGGTGGTCATCCCCAAGGGCAACTGGCATACGGGGCGCATCGAACTCCGCTCGAACGTCTGTCTGCACGTCGAGGAAGGTGCCAACGTCTATTTCAGCGGCGAGATCAAGGACTATCTGCCCGTGGTCTTCACGCGCAGCGCGGGCATCGAAGCAATGTCGATGGGCGCCATGATCTATGCCAACGGACAACGCAACATCGGCGTGACGGGCACGGGACACCTCATCGGACCCGGACGTGACTGCGAACTCTGGCGCCGCAACCCTGAATACGGGTCGTTCGACAGCCGCGTCAACTACGACCTCCCTCCCACCGAACGCATCTACGACGGGCACGACACGACCTCGGTCTATCTGCCCACGTTCATCGGCCCCATCAACTGCAGCAATGTGCTCATCGAGGGCGTCGACCTCTCGCAATGCGTCTTCTGGAACATCGTGCCCACCTACTGCGATTCGGTCATCATCCGCGGCACCAAGGTGCACAGCGTCGGTCTGCCCATGGGCGACGGCATGGACATCGAGTCGTGCCGCAACGTGCTGATGGAATACAATTTCCTGGAGACGGGCGACGACAACTTCACCATCAAGGCAGGACGCGGCATCGACGGACTGCGTGTGAATCGTCCCAGCGAGAACCTCGTCATCCGTCGCAACCTCACTGCCATCGGCCATGGCGGCGTGACCTGCGGTTCGGAGACGGCTGGCATGATACGCGACGTCTATGTGTGCGACAACGTCTTCGCGGGCACCAATGTGGGCTTCCGCTTCAAGACGCGTCGTCCGCGTGGAGGAGGCGGCGAAAACCTCTACTACGAACGCAACCGAATACGAGCCGCCAAGGAAGCCATCAGCTTCGACATGCTCGGTTCGGCGATGTATGTGGGCGGCCTTTCGGCACGTGTTCCGATGGAGGTTGATCGGTTCACCCCAACGTTCCGCAACGTCTTCATCCGCGACCTCATCATCGAGGATGGCACCTGGTTCCTCCGCGTTGCCGGCATCCCCGAATCACCGGCACGGAATGTCACCATCGAACGTGTCACGGCTCATACCCAACGGCTTATGCAACTCCACGACCTCAATATGCTGACGCTGCGCGATGCCCGACTCACGGCTGGCTCCAACCTGATTGACGTGTCGCAGGTCCGGAACCTCTATCTCGAAAACGTCACGTTCGACGTGCCCGAAGGGAAGCCAGATTGGCAAATCGAGCCTGGCGAAAATGAAAATCTCTTTGTCGATGGAAAGAGCATTTTCCAATCTTTTTGACTCAAAAATGTCAGACTGAGACGACAATTCGCGTTAACAAACCTATAAAATGCAGGATAAAATGCAAAAAAATGTGCAATCCATTGCACATATCATCGAAAACCCTTATCTTTGCATCGTGTTTTCATGGTAATGTTTTTTTAGTAATATGTGTATGTTAAGTGGCCGTCGGGATGACAGGTCATTTAATGTTTTAAAATAACAGCGAAGGCGCAGCACCAAACGGTGCCACGCCTTCAAGTTTTTTTTCAGCAGATAAACAAAAGCTTAGCGTACGACCTTGGTGAATTCGGGCTTCACGTTCTTGTCGTTGGGAGCAGTGACATAGATCCTGGTGGAAGCCTCCTTGTCCTTCTGACCCTTGTTCTTGACGGTGAAGACGTATTCGGTGGCATCGGCAAGTGCACGTGAACCAACGAGGACGGGAATGCCGAGAGGCATCTGGTAGTCGCCGCAAGCAGCATCGAAGATGGCGATATCGGCCTTGGTGGCAGGCTTCAACTCGGAGAAGTCAGGAAGCACAACCTTCTCGCCTGGCACGATGCCAGCGCAAACGAGGAAGCAAGCGACTTCGTCAGCAGCCTTATCAACACGGGCAGCGCGTACTCCATAGCCGTCGAGGACGGTAGATTCGGGAAGAGCAGCCTTCAAGGCAGCTACACTTGCCTCGATGCCTCCACTACCGAAGGTGCAGAAAGGAACAATCACCTTACCCTTGAGGTCCACGCCCTTGAGCAGCGCAGCAACCGGAGGAGCATAGGTGCCAAACCAGATAGGATAGCCGAGGTAGATGGTGTCGTACTTTGCAACATCCTTGGTGAGGGGAGCGAGTTCGGGCACAATGCCGTTCTTCATTTCTTCCTGGCAACGGGCGATGGTGGCATTGAAGTCGCCGTCGTAAGCGGTAGCCACGTTGAACTTCTCGATGTCGGCACCGGTCTTTTCGGCAAAGAGCTGGGCCACCTTCTCGGTGGAGCCCGACTGAGAATAGTAAAGTACGAGCGAACCAGGGGTAGCCGGTTCGGGTTCGGGAGCAGGAGCCTGCTTCTTGGTGCAGGCAGTGAGCGCAACGAGTGCGCCGAGCATGAGAGCTAATTTCTTCATACTGAGTTTGAGTTAATGGGTTATAAATTTCTTATTCGGGTGTAATCTCGCCACTCTTGGGCAGTTGCTTCCAGCCTTCGCCATAGGTGTCGTAGGCATCGGTGACAACGACGAAAGCACGGGGATCGGCTTCGCGAATGATCTCCTTCACACCGGGGACTTCCTTGTTGTGGATGACGAGGAAGAGCATCTCCTTGTCGCCATCGGAATAGAGGCCCTTGCTGCGGATGCGGGTGGCCGAACGCTCGAGGTCCTTGAGGATGTAGGTACGCAGTTCGGGCACAGGCTTCTCGCTGATGATGAAGAGGAGCTTGTCGTCCTTGTTGCCGGCTATCACTCGGGCGATGACGCGTGACGACACATAGATGGCGATGAGCGAATAGAACGAAAGCAGACAGCTCTCCTTGCCGACAGGCCCATCGATGCCCACACCGAAGCCGATAACTATCAGGCCGAAGAGCACCACAATGCCATCGACAATCAGCAGGCCATTGGAGAATGGTATCTTCAGATACTTCTGAATAATCATCGCCACAATGTCAGAACCGCCCGTCGTAGCCTTGCACATCACCACAATGCCGCACCCGATGCCAATGACAGTGGCTCCCATCAGCGTGGCAAGCAACAGGTGATGGGACATATCGAGGATGCCACCACACAACAGGGCGGGGTCGAGTGCTTCGAGTGCTGCCTGATCGGGATAGGCCAGGGACGACATCGCGTTCATAACAAGGGGTGTGAACAATGCCGCCACAATGGTGCGGCTGCCCAGCCTGGCACCGAGCACCAGCACGCTGATAATGAGCAGCGGGATGTCGAAGCAATAGCCGAATGTACCTACCTGGATGGAAGGGAAAAGGTTGTGGAGCACGATGCTGGCGCCATAGACGCCGCCCGGGATGATGTTGTAGGGGTTGATGAAGAAGACAAAGCCTGCGGCCATGATGGCATCTCCGATGAAGATGCCCGCCCACTCGGCCCACCAGCGCCACGAAGTGAGGTTCTCGCTTACAGTCGTGATCTTTTTCATATTTGTTTCGTTACTTTTGGTTTACAAAATGTATATGTTTTAGCGAATTTAGACAAAAAATGTCAATAAATTTGCAAATTTAACGCAAAAAACGTTATCTTTGCGCCAATTTTCAGGTTAAATCAATCCTCAAAAACTATATCAGTTATGAAGAAGATACGTGCAGCCATCGTAGGTTATGGCAATATTGGAAAGTATGCACTCGAAGCCATCGAGGCTGCTCCCGACTTTGAATGTGCAGGTGTTGTGCGCCGTGCAGGTGCCGAGAACAAGCCCGCCGAACTCGCCGATTATCCCGTAGTAAAGAACATCCAGGAACTGAAGGACGTGGATGTAGCCATCCTTGCCACCCCTACCCGCAAGGTGGAGGAATATGCCAAGCAGTGCCTTGCCCTCGGCATCAATACGGTCGATTCGTTTGACATCCACACCCAGATCGTTGACCTGCGTCGCACGCTCGACGCTGTAGCCAAGGCCAACAATGCCGTGAGCATCATCTCAGCCGGATGGGATCCGGGTTCGGACTCGATTGTCCGCACGCTGATGGAAAGCCTCGCGCCCAAGGGTATCAGCTATACCAACTTCGGCCCAGGCCGTTCGATGGGTCATTCTGTAGCCGTACGCGCCATTGCAGGCGTGAAGGACGCACTTTCGATGACCATTCCCGTAGGCACAGGCATCCATCGCCGCATGGTCTATGTCGAACTGGAGGAAGGCGCCGACTTCAAGACCGTGGAAGCAGCCATCAAGGCCGATCCCTACTTCGTGAACGACGAGACCCACGTGCAGCAGGTTGCCTCGGTCGATGACCTCAATGATGTGGGACACGGCGTGAACCTCACACGCAAGGGCGTGTCGGGCAAGACACACAACCAGCTCTTCGAGTTCAACATGAAGATCAACAACCCCGCCCTGACATCGCAGGTGCTGGTTAACGTGGCTCGTGCATCGATGAAGCAGAAGCCCGGTGCCTACACCATGATCGAAATCCCCGTGATCGATATGCTGTGCGGCGATCGTGAGGAACTGATCCGTCATCTTGTTTAGGAATACAGGCAGGCCAAAGATGCCTCTTTTCAGCGCGCAAAGATACAAAGATTTTTGCACTCCGCCAAATATTTTTGCATAAAAATACGGATAACCCCGAAAGCGAGTTTTGCTTTCGGGGTTATCTTGTCATAAATCCAACAGGATTTCCACTATTGGCACTCAGACTCCAGAATGCGCTTGATGACAGTCTCGGCCGAGATCTCACGATTGGCAGCCTCGGGGATGACGAGGGAGCGAGGTCCTTCGATGACATCGTCGGTGACAATCATGTTGCGACGCACGGGCAGGCAGTGCATGAAATGGGCATCGCGGGTGACAGCCATCTGGCGTGCGCCCACCGTCCAACTGCGCCAATCCTCCTCGTAGAGGCCAAGCTCGGGCAGCTCGAGGGCGGGGAAGCCCTTGGGACCCACCTTGCCACCAGCCACGGCAACCTTCTCGAGGTTCTGTCCGTAGTAGGGATCGGAATAGGCAGCCCAGTTCTTCGCATAGACGAAGTCGGCACCTTCGAAGGCCTTCATCTGGTCGTATTCGATGGTAGCGCCCTCGGTGAAACGCGGATCGAGCTCATAGCCATGGGGATGCGTCACCACAACCTCGTAGCCAGCAGCCACGGCGAACTGAGCGAACGAGTTGGGCACAGCCTGCGGCAGACGACCGGGATGGGGCGCCCAGGTCATAACGACCTTAGGACGAGCCTGCTCCTTGTGCTCCTCGATTGTGATGATGTCGGCAAACGCCTGGAGCGGATGACCGGTGGCACATTCCATCGAGAAGACGGGCTTGCCGGAATACTTGATGAACTGCGAGAGGATCATCTCCTCGTAGTCGTCCTTCTTCGACTCGAAACGGGCAAACGAGCGCACGCCGATGATGTCGGCATAGCAACCCATCACGGGGATGGCTTCGAGCAGATGCTCAGCCTTGTCGCCATCCATCACGACACCGCGTTGCGTCTCGAGTTTCCAGGCACCGGCGTTGACATCGAGCACGATGGTGTTCATGCCGAGGTTCTGCGCAGCCTTCTGGGTGGAGAGACGGGTGCGAAGCGAGTTGTTGAAGAAGATCAGCAGGCAGGTCTTGTTCCTGCCCAGGTGCTGAAAGTCGTAGCGGTGAGCCTTTACGTCCAAGGCTTCACGCAAAGCGACCTGGAGGTCCCCCAGGTCGCTTACATTTTGGTAATATCTCATAAAAGACTTTTACTCTTCGTATTTCTTGACGATGATTGAACCGTTGTGACCTCCGAATCCGAAGGTGTTTGAAAGAGCGGCACGAACCTGACGCTTCTGAGCCTTGTTGAAGGTGAAGTTCAGATTGTAATCGATCTCTGGGTCCTTATCCTCCTCCTCGTGGTTGATGGTAGGAGGAACGATATCGCATTCTACAGCCTTGACACAGATCAATGCTTCGACGGCACCAGCTGCACCTAGGAGGTGTCCGGTCATCGACTTGGTGGAGCTGATGTTGAGCTTGTATGCCCAATCGCCAAACACCTGCTGGATGGCCTTTGCCTCCGAGCGGTCGCCCACAGGGGTAGAGGTGCCATGAACGTTGATATAGTCGATGTCCTCGGGCTTCAGGTTGGCATCTTCAAGCGCAGCCTCCATCACCAGCTTGGCGCCCAGTCCCTCGGGATGAGTGGCGGTGAGGTGATAAGCGTCGGCCGACATGCCACCACCGACAACCTCGGCATAGATCCTGGCGCCACGTGCCTTGGCATGCTCGAGTTCCTCAAGGATGAGACAACCCGATCCTTCGCCAATGACGAAACCATCGCGGCTGGCCGAGAAAGGACGGCTGGCATGCTCGGGGTCGTCATTGCGTGTCGAGAGGGCCTTCATGGCATTGAAACCACCTACACCCGGCTCGGCTACTGCGGCCTCGGCTCCACCGACAACCATGATGTTGGCCTTACCCAGACGAAGCAGGTTGAAGGCGTCAATCATACCGTGGGTCGAAGAGGCGCAAGCGCTCACGGTTCCGTAGTTGGGGCCGTGGAAGCCATAGTGGATCGAGAGCTGGCCGGCTGCAATGTCCGAAATCATCTTGGGGATGAAGAACGGATTGTAACGAGGGCCGACTTCGGGATCGTAGCCCATGGTCTCCTCGTGGAAGGTCTTGATGCCTCCGATGCCTGAGCTGTAGATGACGCCGATGCGGTTCTTGTCCTCGGTCTCGAGGTCGATACCGCAATCCTTGATGGCCTCGCTCGCTGCTGCAAAGGCAAACTGCGTGTAGCGGTCAACCTTACGGACTTCCTTCTTCTCGAAATAGAGGAGAGGATCGAAGTCCTTGACCTCGCAAGCGAACTGGGTCTTGAACTTAGAAGCGTCGAACAGGGTGATAGGTGCACATCCACTCTTGCCTTCGAGAAGGTTTGCCCAAGTTTCGGCAACCGACTTACCAAGTGGAGTGACGGCACCCAGTCCCGTCACTACTACTCTCTTTAATTCCATTAAAATAGTAGGATGTAAAGATTACTTGTTAGCCTCGATGTAAGCAACAGCGTCACCAACAGTGGCAATCTTCTCAGCCTGATCATCAGGAATGGTGATACCAAACTCCTTCTCGAACTCCATGATGAGCTCAACGGTATCAAGTGAATCAGCACCAAGATCGTTGGTGAAAGATGCGTCCATAGTTACCTCAGACTCTTCAACACCAAGCTTCTCAACGATAATCTCTTTAACTTTGCTTTCAATTTCTGACATAATTTTATAATTTTAAATGTGAATATTGTTGTTCGGTATTGTCAATTCAATTCTCTACGCTCCAAAAATAGCTAAAAGAACGTGATTTATTTGGCAATTAAGGGAAAATGCACTACATTTGCCCCCAAGAAAATCCATTTTCACACTGCAAAGAAACGAAAATAATTCCGAGTAGCGAAAAAAAATGGTAAGAAAATAGTAAAAATTGCACAAAATTGTACGTTTTGTGCGAAAATGCAAACTGAAAATGAAAAATATCGCAATTTTTGCATCAGGTTCAGGTACAAATGCCGAGAATATCGCCAATTACTTCGAGGGCAGCGACGTGGCGCGAATCTCCCTGATAGTGTGCAACAAGGCTGACGCCTACGTCTTTGAGCGTGCCCGCAAGTTGGGCATTCCATCCAAGCTGGTGACCCGCAAGGAGATGGCCAACGAGGAGGCAGTGATGGCTTTGCTCGGCGAATATCATATCGACTTCATCGTGCTCGCCGGCTATCTGGTGCTTGTGCCCAAGTATCTTGTCGATGCCTATCCGCGTGCGATAGTGAACATCCACCCAGCCCTCATCCCACTTCATTGCGGCAAGGGAATGTATGGAGACCGCGTACACGAGGACGTGATCCGTTGTGGCGATACAGAAAGCGGCATCACCATACATTATGTCAACGAGTTCTTCGACAATGGCGACATCATTTTCCAGGCCAAGTGTCCCGTGGAGCCCGGTGACGACGCCCATGCCGTGGCTACCAAAGTCCACGCACTGGAATATGCATATTACCCAAGAATAATCGAGCAAGCAGTACTGGACGCGCCAAGTTTTGCATAAAATGGCAATAAAAATTAGCATTTACCTAATAAATCTGCCTTTTTAATCATTTTTTTCTTAATTTATTTTGTATTTATACGGAATAGTATTATCTTTGCACCCCATAAATTCATCAATGATTGTGTTTTCAGGTTTATATTTAAGGCAATGAAGAATAAGAAGGACAGAATTGCTGTCATCCGCGACATTATCCAGAGCCAGAGCATCAGCAGCCAGGATGAATTGCTGAAGCAACTTTTGGAAAAGGGCATCGAGGTCACCCAGGCCACACTAAGTCGCGACCTCAAGCAGATGCAGATTGCCAAGATTGCCACACGCGAAGGCGGATACATGTATGTGATGCCCGATGTGGCAGCGTCTGCCAAGAACAAGGTTTCTCCTCATTTCATCCCGTCGAAGACGGTAGCAGGCGTGGTCAGCATCGAATGCAGCCAGGTCCTGATTGTTGTGCGCACCAAGCCCGGCTATGCCAGCAGCATCGCATACGACATCGACATGTGCGCCCTACCCGAAGTGATGGGAACGCTTGCCGGTGACGACACCATCCTCGTCATCCCACGCGGCGGATATACCACCCATCAGGTGGCAGAGGCTCTTTGCGCCGCTTTGCCGAAGAGCTGATAGACCGATAACATATCCAACTTTTTTTGTCCAATCTGGTATTATACGAATACTGCAATGGAAGAAGTAAAAACAGAAGAGGCTGCAGTAAAGCCTCAAGTAAAGATCTGCGTTGCCGGCAAGCAGCACATCAAATATGTCGATGAGATCCTCACTACCATCGAAGAGTCATCGAAGGCTCGTGGCACGGGCATCGCCCGTCGTTCGCCCGACTACGTGGCCCAGAAGATGATCGAAGGCAAGGCCATCATCGCCCTTTGTGAAAACGAATTTGCAGGCTTCTGCTATATCGAAAGCTGGAGCAACAAGCAATACATCGTCAATTCCGGACTCATCGTCAGCCCCAAGTACCGTGGCATAGGCCTGGCCAAGCGTATCAAATGCTTCTCGTTCAATTACAGCCGCCGTCTCTACCCCGAAGCCAAACTCTTCGGACTGACCTCAGGCGCTGCCGTCCTCAAGATCAATCACGAACTGGGCTATCGTCCAGTCACCTTCGAACAACTCACCGACGACCCGGCATTCTGGCGCGGTTGCCAGACCTGCGTCAACTACGACGTGCTCACTCGTACCGACTTCAAGCGATGCATCTGCACCGCTATGCTTTACGATCCGCACGAGCATCCCGACGAGGTGCTCGAAGATCTGGATAAGATCTGATTTTTATAGTTTTTTCCCATAAACCCCTCAAACTTCTCAAACTCTCAAACCCTCAAAATATATGGCAAAGAAGAAAGTGGTGGTCGCCTTCAGCGGCGGTCTTGACACCAGTTACAATGTAATGTATCTCACTCGCGAGATGGGATACGAGGTCTATGCAGCGTGCGCTAACACCGGAGGCTTCAGCGAAGAACAGTTGAAGACCAACGAAGAGAACGCCTACAAACTTGGCGCCGTGAAGTATGTAACCCTCGACGTGACCCAGGAATACTATCAGAAGTCGCTCAAGTATATGGTCTACGGCAATGTGCTTCGCAACAACTGCTACCCTATCTCGGTATCGTCGGAGCGCATCTTCCAAGCCATCGCCATCGCTCGCTATGCCAAGGAGATTGGAGCTGATGCCATCGCTCACGGTTCAACCGGCGCTGGCAACGACCAGGTTCGTTTCGACATGACCTTCCTCGTTATGGCTCCCGGAGTAGAGATCATCACCCTCACCCGCGACCGCAACCTGAGCCGCAAGGAGGAAGTTGATTACCTCAATGCCAATGGCTACTTTGCCGACTTCACCAAACTGAAATACAGTTACAACGTGGGCATCTGGGGCACGTCAATCTGTGGCGGTGAGATACTCGACTCGGCACAAGGTCTGCCCGAGAGCGCTTACCTCAAACATCCCACCAAGAGTGGCACCGAAATCCTCTCGCTTGGCTTCAAGAAGGGAGAACTCTGCAGCGTGAATGGTGTGGAGTATGACGACAAGATCCGCGCCATCCAGGAGGTCGAGAAGATCGGCGCAGCTTACGCCATCGGACGCGACTGCCACGTAGGTGATACCATCATCGGCATCAAGGGACGTGTAGGCTTTGAGGCTGCAGCTCCAATGCTCATCATCGGCGCTCATCGTTACCTCGAGAAGTTCACCCTCTCGAAGTGGCAGCAATACTGGAAAGACCAGGTTTCCAACTGGTACGGTATGTTCCTCCACGAGAGCCAGTACCTCGAGCCTGTGATGCCCGACATGGAGGCCATGCTCACCTCCAGCCAGCGCAACGTCAACGGCACAGTGACGCTCGAACTCCGTCCCTACAGTTTCCAGACACTCGGCGTCGATACTCCCGACAACCTCGTTCACAACAAGCTCGGCGAGTACGGCGAGACAGCCAAAGCCTGGACCAGTGAAGATGCCAAAGGCTTCATCAAGGTCATGTCCACTCCTCTCCGCGCCTACTATTCGGTTCACCCTGACGAGGAACGTTGATTATGGTTCGTGTAGGCATATTAGGCGCAGCAGGTTACACGGGAGGCGAACTCATCCGCCTGCTCATCCATCATCCCGAGGTCAAGATAGTCTTTGCCAATTCGGAGTCGAATGCAGGCAATCCCGTAGCCACTGTTCATGAGGGACTCTATGGCGATACCGACCTGACGTTCACCGACCAGACACCTTTCGACCAGGTCGATGTAGTGTTCTTCTGCTTCGGCCATGGCAAAAGCGAAGCCTATCTTCGCGAACACGACATCCCAGCCGGCGTCAAGATCATCGATATGGCGCAGGACTTCCGCATCAAGGGTGCTCACGACTTTGTCTATGGTCTGCCCGAGACCCACAGGGATGCCATCCGTCAATGCCAGCATCTGGCCAACCCCGGATGTTTTGCCACCTGTATTCAACTGGGTCTGCTCCCCTTGGCAAAGGCAGGATTGCTTGCCAACGATATTGCAGTGAATGCCATCACGGGATCAACAGGCGCAGGCCAGAAACCTGCTGCTACCACTCATTTCTCCTGGCGCAACGACAACATGTCGGTGTACAAACTTTTCCAGCACCAGCATCTCCATGAGATCTGCCAGACGCTCAACGAACTGCGTCCTGCGTCGGCTCCTGCCGTGTGCAACACGTTGCTGAACGTGCCCGCTGAGGGAGAAATCACAGTCGATTTCGTACCCTATCGTGGCGACTTCGCTCGCGGCATCTTCTGTACCGAGGTCATCAAACTGAACGGACCCGAAGGCAGCGCTACCAATCCAACCAAGGAACAACTGGTGGAACTCTACAAGACATTTTATCAGGACGCTGCCTTCACCCATTATGTCGACGTAGCCCTCGACCTCAAGCAAATTGTCGGCACAAACAAGGCCCTTGTCCATCTCGACAAGTTCAATGGCAACAAGGTAGTGGTCACCAGCATCATCGACAACCTGCTGAAAGGCGCTGTCGGCCAAGCCGTCCAGAATATGAATCTCATGTTCGGACTGGACGAAAAGGCGGGTCTTGGTCTTAAGGCCATAGCCTTCTAAGAGACCGTAAAGACCAGTTTCGACCTTTCTATAAAAATATAGTCACTATATTTACTATAGTCACTATAAAAATAAAAAACTATGAAACTATTTGACGTATATCCCCTATTTGATGTGACCGTTGACCATGGCAAGGGATGCTATGTGTGGGACGACAAGGGACAGGAATATCTCGACTTCTATGGTGGGCATGCCGTGATCTCCATTGGTCACAGCCATCCACGCTACCTGCAGACCATGCAGGAGCAAGCCAGCAAACTCGTGTTCTACTCCAATGCCGTCAAGAACCCGTTGCAGGTGAAACTTGCTGAAAAGCTCGGCCCTATCTGTGGTTACGACGACTACCAGCTCTTCCTCATTAACTCGGGAGCAGAAGCCAACGAGAATGCGCTGAAACTAGCCTCCTTCTACACAGGCAAGAAGAAGATCATCGCCTTCACCCACGCTTTCCACGGACGCACCTCTGCCGCTGTCAATGTCACGCAGAACCCCAAGATACAGGCCCCCATCAACGCGACATTCCCCGTCGATTTCCTGGAACTCGGCGACATCAAGGGAGTGAAGAATGCCATTGCAAAGGGCGACGTTGCTGCCGTCATCATCGAGGGCATCTCGGGTGTAGGAGGCATCCACATTCCTACTGCTGAATTCATGCAGGAACTGCGCAAAGTCACGGCCGACAACCACGTCGTGCTGATTCTCGACGAAATTCAGTCGGGCTATGGCCGCAGCGGCAAGTTCTTTGCTCACCAGTGGTTTGGCATCCGTCCCGACATCATCACCGTGGCCAAAGGTATCGCCAATGGCTACCCATTTGCTGGTGTTCTCATCAGCCCGATGTTCTCGCCTGTCTATGGGCAGTTGGGCACCACCTTTGGAGGTAATCATCTGGGCTGTGCCCTCGCCTGCACCGTGCTCGACGTCATCCAGGAGGAACACCTCATCGAGAATGCACGTAAGCAGGGCGAATACCTTATGGAAGGATTGAAGTTGATGAACATCCCCGGCCTCAAGGAATTGCGCGGTCTCGGCCTGATGATTGGCATCGAGTTTGACCATCCCTACAAGGAGGTGCGCAACCGCCTGCTCTACGAACAGCACGTCTTCACAGGCGCTGCAGGTACCAATGTTCTCCGCATCCTTCCACCCCTTTGCATCACCCAGCGCGACTGCGACCTATTCCTCGATCGATTCGCAGCGGCACTGTAAACATATTTACTCCACTTTCGCACTTACGAAAGTGGAGTCATTTTAATTTTAAAGGTACATCCAACAAACGCGACCATAAAGCTGCATCCAGTCCTTGCACTGGTCGTAGCTTTTTTCGTCTTCACACACCCACAGGATATTGGCTTTGATGGAGTCGTCCATCTTTGGATGGGGAGCCCCTCCATCGGTGAGGATAATAAGCCCATCGTAGATGTTGTGTTCGGCCAAATAATCGAAAACTGGCTGGAAGGATGTGCCGCCACGTCCGAAGATTTGCACGGTGCGCGAAGCCTTGCGAATGGGCTTCACTTCTCCCAATTCGAAGTCGAACTGCACGCAGTCAATTTCGTTGATGCCGTATTTGAAGAACTTGTTGACGACCGAATAGAAGTGGGATAAGGTCTTGTCGGAAATGGATCCCGAGACATCCACAGCCACCAATAGTTTGGTGTCGAATCTGCGGACAGACCCCATCTGCTGGAATCCTGTGCGCCGATTTGGACGCATTCGTGTCAGTCGCATCTTGTTGCTCAATACTGAAGCACGGAAGCCCTGCATAATCTTGCGGTAGTCGATTCTCGCTTTCGTCGAAGCCTGTATCTGCTGTACTACATTGCCCGGAATACTACCCCACGAATTCATCTTGTCGATGAGGTCGTTGATCTCCTGTGCACGCATTTCGTCCTCTTCCCAGAGTTCCGAACGTGCAGCAGCCTCCTCCAAGTCATCTTCGGAAATCGGTGATTTCGAATCATTCAAATCTTTCTGATTGCTCGGAGAAATTGGATTCTCGTCGAGCATCTCCTCAATTTTGCGCACATACCATTCGAAGGGCATATCGTGCTGCAAACCGAATGCCTCTGGCCCAAGCAGAGGCAACTCCTGAGGCGGCATCGAACCAACGCCCATCGCATTTGGTCCGTTGTAGGCCGACTTGATGGTCACGTCGCTGCCCAACGCAAGGGCAATACGGCTCGTTCCCTCAGGCTGGCGCTCATAGGGATGCTTGAGGAAGAGACGAATCATCTCGATCTTCAACAGCAACTCGACATCGGCCGTAGGTTTACGCTCCAAAAACTTCGGATTGTATTGCAACTTCCCCTGTCCACATCGCATGGCACAGTTCATCTTTTCATTCACCTCCAACTGCTGGATGCAGTAGAGCGCAAAGAATGCTGGTTCGCGCAGGAACCATTGCTCGGATATCTTCTTGAAAACTCCTTCCATAATTAATTACATCATTCAAACCATAGAATAAACGATATTCCCGTATTTCTTGCCGACTTCACGGCTTCGGTATAAGGCATCAGTGTCAAGTCCTTCAAGTCTTCGCGCTTGTGGTCGATCATGTCCAGCAAACCCAGATTGAATCTGAATTCGGGGGCCAACTTGAAGAAAGGAAGATAAAAGTCGCATCCCATACCGATGTGCACCCCCAAGTCGATACGATTGAAGACAATGGGCGTCTCTTTCTCCTTACCGATGTCGAAATCGAATTGTGCACCCGCCACCAGATAAGGGCGATAATTGTTGATGCGTCGTGTGCTGATCTTCAACGACGCAGGAATTTCGATGTAGGTCGTCTTCAACTGCTGATTGGTACGTTCACGGCCTTCGAGTGTCACACGTTCAAACCGTACCGTTCGCTCCTGGAAATAGAGGAACGGAGAGACACGGAAGTTCAGATGCTCGGTGATGGCCAAATCGCCCATCAGACCCACCTGGAACGACGGATTGACCTTGGGACAAGTGGTCCACCAGCCTTCAGCCGCCTCGCTTCCCGTGTGAGCGAAACTGATGGTAGGCATACTGAAACCGAAACTGAATCCCCAATGCAGCAGGCGCTGATCGTAATAGGGCAGGTTCTTGATTTTCTGCCTTTGGGCCACAGCAGTCATTGCGGGCGCTCCGATGAGAGCCAGCAACAGGAGAATGCGGATATGTCGAAGAATAAAGTTCATATTTTGTGTCGGACACTTATATTAACGTGCAAATAGTCAATTTATTGTGTGAACCCTGATAATCGTTTCTAATTACCGTTATTTTTCAACCTATAAGTGACAATTTTGCCAATTTGTAAACATTTTTCGTCCAAATAGCCAAAAAATTGCAAAAAACAATTCATCAAATGTGAAAATACCTTACCTTTGTGCCGCAAAAACAATAAGGTTGTGCAAATTTTTTTAAGGTATCAAACTATAATAAACAATTTAAAATTTTTACAATTATGAAGAAATTGGTTCTTTTCGCAGGTGTTCTTGTTGCAGTTAGCTTTGCTTCTTGCAATGGTGCTAAGGAGAAGGCAGCCGAGGCTACTGAGGCCGCTGTTGAGACCGTTGAGGCCGCTGCTGATACTCTTGCTGCTCAGGCTGATTCAGCCGTAGAGGCAATCGCTGACACTGTAAAGGCTGCTATCTAATCAGACCGACAGTTTAGTTACACTACAAACAACACTGGACCGCCTAAAGTCATTACGACTAAGGGCGGTTTTATTTTTGAATATATTAATGCAGTTGATTAGTTTACATCCGAATGACAACGTGGCAGTGGCACTCTGCGACCTCAAGGCAGGCCAGGAGGTGACACTGTCGGATGATTGTGCCCTCACGCTTCTTGAAGACATCGACTTCGGACACAAAGTTGCCGTCCGAGCCATCGAGCAAGGCGAAAAGGTGCTGAAATATGGTCTTCCTATCGGCAGTGCCACCCGAGACATCGAAGCTGGTGAACACGTGCATGTACAGAATATGAAGTCCGACTACATCTGGCGTCCCGATAGATAACAGTAAATTTCCTTATGACTGGCTACATTAGAAAAGATAATCGTAAAGGCATACGCAACGTGATTGTGGTCACTTATCTCGTGGAGTGTGCCCATCACGTGGCAGAACAGATTGTACGACAGACCGACAGAGAAGCACTTCCGGTCCATCTGATCGGATTCGGCGGCTGCGCTCCCAATGCCTACGCGCAAGAGATAATGGAGCGACTCTGCACACATCCCAATGTGGGTGGTGTGGTGATCGTCTCGCTAGGCTGTGAGAACTTCCTACGTAATCAACTTCTGGAAGTGGTCAAAGAGAGCGGACGCGAGGCTGCACTCATTGTGATTCAGGAGGAAGGTGGCACCCAATGTTCCATCAGCAAGGGTGTAGAAGCAATAAAAGCAATGGCAACTGCAGTCCAGGCAGTTCAAAAAGTTGAACTGCATTGGCAGGACCTGTGCATCGGCACAGTGTGTGGAGGATCGGATGCGTGCAGTGGTATCACCGCCAATCCTGCTGTGGGACGCTCGTTCGACCGCCTTGTCGATGCTGGCGCCACCTGTATCTTCGAGGAACCTGGCGAACTGATAGGCTGCGAAGCAATGCTTCGTGAGCGAGGCATCACCAAAGAAGTGGGTCAACAACTCTACGACTGCATCCATAAGGCGGACGTCTATTACAAGAAGATGGGCCACGACAGTTTCTCGCAGGGTAATGCCGAGGGCGGCCTAACCACCATCGAGGAGAAATCGTTGGGCTCTTATGCCAAGAGCGGCAGTCGTATGATAAATGGGCTCATCCGTCCAGGAGAGATTCCCCCCACAAATGGTCTCTATATGATGGACGTAGTACCCGACGGCGAAGCTCGCTGGGGGTTCCCCAATGTGAGCGACACGGCCGAAATCGTCGAAATGATGGCGTCAGGCTGTCACATTGTGCTTTATACCACAGGACGTGGCTCTGTCGCAGGTTCGGCCATCGCTCCCGTCATCAAGGTCTGCTCCAACCCCATCACCTTCGAGCATCTGAGCGAAGATATGGACATCAATGCAGGTCGCATCATTTCGGAAGGAGCCACGCTCGAAGAGATTGCGAACGAACTGCTCATCTGCATCGAGCAGGTAGCCGATGGACAAATGACCAAATCTGAAGCCTTAGGCCACCGCGAGTTCTTCTTAGGGTATAAGGAGTTTTGTAAAAGTCATTGCGTTTGATAATCAATAGTTTTATTGATATATATTAAAACTATCGATAATATTATTTACGACATATTTTACTCAGTCAATCGGTTATTTATTTATAGTCTCTTTAACGAAGTATGGCAAAACAAACTAAAGTAAAAGTTCAAAAATCCGAAGAACAGTTCGAATTGGAAGAACAGCAAATTTTATCTCCAATAAAACGGAAAGTAAAATTATTATCTGGGAAACAAAGAAATATAAAGCTGCCCCAGTATATACAGTTCGAACTTGATGATACCAGTAAGGCACTTCTATTATATATGAAAAATCAGCCAACAACCAATTCGAAAGGCTTCGCAGATAATCTCAATTATACATGTGATAAAAATATGCAGACAGATAATGCCGCCTTTGAAGGTTGGGCCATTGTACTGAAAGCTTGGCTACCTGAAAAAATCGAAAAAGTCACTATACGTTGGGACATCCCTTCCGGAAATAAAAAGACAGAACACTATAGGCGTTTTTGTTATAGAATCTTAAAGTTCAAGGAATCCTATTCTTGGTTTGATGTCCATAGCTCAAATAGAAACGAAATAGACTTTTTTTCAAAGTGTTTCATTTCCACTTCCCTAATCAATAATTATGGAGAAAATGTGCCACAAAAAAAGTTCAAACATTATGGTAAAGTCGGGGAAAATGCTGTAGAATATGACATGATCCATGAACAGGATTTTTCAAAACAATTATGTGAACGATTTAATCTTTCTGAGCTAAATCATCAATTGCTTGTCGGTGTCAAGGAGAAGAAGAATGGAAATTTTTACTTTGCTGGAGGGAAAGCTGCAATAGACCTTTGGGGAACCAAAGAAAATGAACTTAGTATCATCGAATTGAAATATGAAAATGAAATGGTTGGTATAATTTCCGAGCTTTTCTTTTATGTTTCTATCATGAAAGATATAATAACAGGTCGAATTGAGGCTCCTACCGGAAAGTTACCTTACGAACGTAGGCTGTATAATTCTATTAACAATTTTAAAGCTATTAACGCAATAATGTTAGCTGATTGTTTTCATCCCCTGATTGAAAACAATCAAGTTTTTGAGGTGCTTAATCAATGTAATTGTCAAGAAATACAGATAAAATATCAAAAAGCATCTTATCACTATAATCCAGCTACGCTTTCTTTGATTTAGTATAAAACATGAATTAGTCATCTTTATTTCACAAGCAAAAGTTAAAAAAACCAAATAAATCTTTCAAAAACCCCGATTATAGTTAAAATCGGCTTCCCCCCATATTTCTTTTTCGTATAATATAAGGCATCATCTATCAAAACATAAATATATGAAGAAGAAAGATTCCAACAAGAAAACAAAGAACGAGATGAAGACGATGGCAGAAGCGCTTCGTTTTAACGTTAATTGGAAAGCCAAGACCGTATATCCTTCCATGACGGAACAGGTCTATCATCGAATTGAGATTGAACTGGAATGGATTATCCAGAACGGGTTGCAGAAGGGATTTATGCAACTCAAGGAAATTTCGGATGCAGCAAAGGATATAATTGGAAGTTATATTGCTCCAGATCATGGCATTTTAGCAGATTCGGTTGTCGCCTTCTGTCTAGGCATTGTTGGTGAAGATCCAATTAACAGGGAAATGGCAGTCCTTGATTCGGAAGCTCCCCAATTCCTTAACGTTAGCATTCACTTTACGCCTAATAAACGCAACAAGGTTGTAAAATGGGCAGAACAGCGGTATGGGGTAAAGGCTATGACTCGCATGGGAGTATATATCATTAAACTCGACCGCATCATACTGGAATTCCATCGAGACATGAAGGGTCTCGCATCAAAGTCTGCCAAAGCCAATGAAGCAACACCAGACAAAATCAAAATCCAAAGGATGCTTGAAGAATCATCCCAATATCACCATCTGATATCTGATCCCATATACATTAACAAACTTATACTTCGAGTTCAAAAAGGCGATACAAATGCTGAGATGGAATTAAAGCAATCCTATCGACGCATCATCCTCTGTTTAATTAATTCATATTACTTGAATTCCGGTTTTGAAATTGAAGAACTTGTAGATTCCGCCAATGCCGGACTCATCGAGGCTGCGAAACGATATAAAGCAGACAGTAAATTTATATTCATTGCCCATGCCGTTTGGTGGATCAAGGAATCAATGAAACAGTACGTTAATAATAAATAACTTCTCCATGAAAATAACTATACATAGAGGCATATCTCAGATAGGTGGCTGCATTACAGAAATTGCTTCCAATAGTGGAGCAAAAATACTTATTGACCTTGGGCACAATCTGCCTATTGGCGATGAGCCATCTTTTGACAGATTTGACAATAAGGCAGAACTTGACACACTGCTTTCAGGAGTTTCCGATATATATTATACTCATTACCATGGTGACCATATTTCATTTGAAGGCCGTATTGATGACCACATCATTCAACATATCGGAGCTCTATCAAAGAAAATGCTTATCACTCTTAAGGAGCATATGAAAAAAGCTCCAGGACTTGAAGATCTAGCTTCAAAAGACCTAGATGCCATCAAAAAATTCAAAATATACGAAGCTGGAAAATCTGAACGGGTTGGTGATATAGAGATAACACCTTTCTATGTCAGCCACTCGGCTATTGATGCCCATATGTTCTTGATTAAATGTGACAAAAAAACTATTCTGCACACTGGAGACTTTCGTGATCATGGATGGATGGGAGGCGCATTGTTGAAGAATATAGATTGGAACATTCTACGTAAAAACCCAGTAGATATACTCATCACAGAAGGAACAATGCTGAGTCGAGGAGACTCTCGCGTCATAACTGAAAAACAGCTCTTGTTCAAAGCCAAGGGTATTATGGAAAATCATAAATATGCTTTTGTACTTTGCTCATCAATGGATATTGATCGTATTGTATCTTTCTATCATGCCAATAAATACGTCAAAGAAGGCCGTTTATTTGTCGCCGACACTTACCAGATAAAACAATTCAAGAATATACGAGAAAAGCTTAATAAGTTCTATGGTGAGGTTTATGCTAAAAACATATGGCACGACCAAAGTCAATTGTTAATGGAAATGAAAGAAAAAGGCTTTACAATGCTAGTCCGCAATTCTAACACTTTCAACAATCTTTTGAAGTTAATTGTTCCTCTAATTGACCTTAATGAAACCGTATTCTTCTATTCTCAATTTAGTGGATATATAGATTCGAGACATAAAGCTTTTAAGAAATCATTATATGATTTTGTACATGCCTATGACTGGGAAATTGAGGAGATTCATACTTCAGGGCATGCATCCAAACAAACATTAGCAGAAGTATGCGAACATGTTAATCCAAAACTCGCCATCATTCCAATTCATCGAGAAGCCGAAACTGACTTCAGAAGTCTTGAAATTAATGACGAATTAAAACTAAAAGTAGTGACTAATTCAATTTACCTAGATGGTGTTGAGATCGAAGTTTCTAATCCATAATCATAATCTTCTTGCTAGAATTAAAGGAAAACAGCGAGCCGCTGAAGGAAATTCTTCAGCGGCTCGCCTTATGATGGAATCTATATCCTGCAGCTTAGAACCAGCGGGTATAGGCGAAGTCCATGCGGTGAGGCAGGTTAGCGTTCTTCGGGAAGAGACGGAAACCAATCTTGTATGCACCAGAATACTTCACTGGGAAGTCAATCTTGAAGGTTACAAGAGTTCCCTCACGCTTCACAGCCTCCATCTCGAAGCTCTTGGTGTTGCGAGCAGCACCATCGCCCGAAGAGGCGATTACGAGGTCGAGGCCGAGGTCAGCAGCAATCTCCTTGCCATCGACAACGACGGTAGCAGCGTACGACTTGCCGATCGAGAGACCCTGTGCGAGATCCTCCTGTGGCAGAACAACCTCCTTGATCTCAACGGTATCCCAATTGGCGGCCACATTCTCCTTCCATGCGGCGATCTCCTTAGCCAGCTTGTAGTCGTTGGCAGCAAGCTTGCGGGCACGTGCACCCTCCTTGGTGTAGAAGCGATCGTAGTAGTCGTCGAGCTGACGACGCATGGTGAAGTGAGGAGTGATCTTGTAGAGACAGTCCTTGACGGCCTTTACCCAGTCGGGCGAATAGCCCTTACGGTTCTTGGCGAAGTAGAGAGGCACGATTTCAGTCTCGAGCATGTTGTAGATGGTCTCAGCATCGAGCTGATCCTGGAGCGACTGGTTCTGGAACGTACGCTTGTCGGTAAGAGCCCAACCTGCGCCCTCCTTGTAACCCTCGTACCACCAGCCGTCGAGGACGGAGAGGTTCAGGGTACCGTTCATGATGGCCTTCTCGCCCGATGTGCCGGAAGCCTCCAATGGACGAGTTGGGGTGTTCATCCAGATGTCGCAACCCGAAACGAGACGCTTGGCAACGTCCATGTCGTAATTCTCGACAAAAACAACCTTGCCCACGAACTGTGGCATACGCGAAATCTCGACGATGCGACGGATCAGACCCTGGCCACCGCCATCAGCTGGGTGAGCCTTGCCTGCAAAGATGAACTGAACAGGACGCTCGGGGTTGTTGACGATCTTGGCCAGACGGTCGAGGTCGGTGAAGAGCAGGTGTGCACGCTTGTAGGTAGCGAAACGACGTGCGAAGCCAATGGTGAGAGCATCGGGATTGAGGGCATTGACAGCCTGGAGGATCTTGGCAGGATTCTCCTGCTTCTTGCGAAGGTTGTTGGCTACCTCCTCCTTGATGAAGTTGAAGAGCTTGGTCTTGAGGCCCTTGCGGATCTTCCAGATCTCCTCGTCGTCAGCCTCATAGATCTTCTTCCACATCTCGTCCTGGGTCTGGGTCTCGTAGTAGTTAGGACCAAAGAGCTTCTCATAGAACTCCTTCCACTCGCTGGCAGCCCATGAGGGGAGGTGAACGCCATTGGTTACATAACCGACGTGGAGCTCCTCAGGAGCATAGCCCTTCCAAACGGGAGCAAACATGTCGCGGCTTACCTTGCCGTGGAGCCAGGATACGCCGTTGGCCTCCTGGCAGGTGTTCAGAGCGAACACCGACATCGAGAACTTGCCTTCGCCTGGATTCTCACGACCCATGTTCATGAAGTCAGCCCAGTCGATACCGAGTTTGGGAGCAAAGTGCGACATGTACTTGTAGAAGAGACCCTCCTCGAAGTAGTCATGTCCGGCAGGTACTGGAGTGTGGCAGGTATAGAGCTGCGAGCTGCGAACCACCTCAAGTGCCTCGTTGAACTTCAGGCCCTCATTCTGGATGAGGTCGGCCATACGCTGTGCACCGATAAGGGCAGCGTGACCCTCGTTGCAGTGATAAACATCCTTCTTGATGCCAAGCTTGTTGAGGAGCAGTATGCCGCCGATGCCGAGCAGATACTCCTGCTTGATGCGGTTCTCCCAGTCACCGCCATAGAGCTGGTGAGTGATGCTGCGGTCCCACTCGGAGTTGCGGTCGAGGTCGGTGTCGAGCAGATAGAGCTTCACACGGCCTACATTCACCTGCCATACGTTGGCATAGACAACTATATCATCGTGGTAAGGCACTTCGAGCACGAGCTGTGTGCCATCCTCATTCTTCACGGGCTCGATAGGGAGCTGTGCGAAGTTCTGGGCCTCGTAATTGGCCTCCTGGCTGCCATCGGCAGAGAGGGTCTGGGTGAAGTAACCGAAACGATAGAGGAAACCTACGGCACAGAAGTCGATGTTCGAATCAGAAGCCTCCTTCACATAGTCGCCGGCAAGGATGCCGAGACCACCTGAATAAATCTTGAGGCAAGCTGTCAAGCCGTACTCCATGCAGAAATATGCCACCGAAGGACGCTTGGTATTGACCGGCTGAGCCATATACTCGTTGAAATGAGCAACAACTGCATCAACCTTCTTCATGAGCTTCTTGTCAGCAACGATCTCGTTGAGACGATCGAGTGACATGGTCTCGAGCATGGCAAGTGGGTTGTGGCCCGTAGAGCGCCAGAGATCGAGATCAAGCTCACGCCAAAGCTTGTGGGCATCGGAGTTCCACGACCACCACAGGTTGCGGGCTACGGTATGGATTCCTTCAAGTTCAGCAGGAAGATTTGACTTTACGGTAATATCGCGCCACACGGGGGCGTTGGTATTACTTACCTGTACTTTCATAATAGGTTAAGTTAATGGTTAATGATGTTAATTAATTATTTATTTTCCTTGTAATATTCCTTTTCGGAGCGAAGCCTCCTTCAGAGCCTTGTCATAGGCCTGGTTGTAGTACTTGATGAAGTTGTGCCAACCTGCACGTGCTGCTACGCGACGTGCCTCCTGACGGATGGCCTTGACCTCGGTGTGAGGCACTTCGGCAAAACGGAGCACGAGGTCGGCAATGTTGCCAACCACCTGTTCATAGTTGGAATCGCTACGAGATACGACAGCTACTGCATCGAGGATGTCATCGTCCTTGCCGATGGTCTTGCACCACATGCCGAAGCCCGAGAGGCTGGTCGTAATGGTGGGAACACCGAAGGCACACGACTCCATGGGAGTGTATCCCCAAGGTTCGTAGTAGCTTGGATAGATCGTCAGGTCGAGGCCTGCCAACAGCAGATAATAATCGCGATTGAGCAATCCATCATCACCCGTGAGATATGACGGGATGTAGATCACCTTGACCTTGTCTTGTTTCTGATTCTGGAATCCCAGTTGATGAATACGACTGAGAATAGCGTCCTCATAATAATTATAGATCGCGTGCGTAAACACGGGATCGCTGAGTCCGGTGATGAAGTCGGAACCGCTCTGATAACGCTCGAGCACATCGGCACGTACCTCATCGACCCAGCCCGGCACCATGATGAAAGCAACGATCTCACGCTCGGGATTGACGTCGCGCAGACGTGCCATAGTGTCGAGGAAGACGTCGAGTCCCTTGTTCTTGAACTCGCATCGGCCGGCAGTGCCCACGAAGATGGCATCTTCGGCGGGTACGTGTCCCGTCAGACACTCTACAAGACGGCTGAAAGCCTGTCGGCTCACCTTGCGCTCGCGGCTGAAAGCAGTTCCCTTGGGCACGAAGTCACCTTCAAAACCATTGGGTGTCACCAGTGGGGTGCGCTCAAGAAGTTGCGTACACTCGGTTGCCGTGATGTCGCTCACCGTGGTGAAGCAGTCTGCCTCTTGTGCAGCGTGCTTCTCGACCGAGTGCTTCGAGGTCATGTTGAGTTCATCGGCCATCTGGTCGCCGAAGTAGCCGTGGAGATAATCATAAAGCGGCTTGTTGTTGCCACAGATGCTGCGTCCTACGCAGGTTGCATGGGTGGTGAACACCGTAGCGATGGCAGGCACCTGATGCTTGAGATAGAGAACGCCCATACCCGTGGTCCATTCGTTGAAATGAGCCACAGCATTGCTTCGCAAAGGACAGAGATGCTTGAAGAGACTTTCGATCACCAGTGCGGCAGCATGTGCAAAGGTGCATCCTTCATCATAGTCGCCATAGCCGACCATCGAATTGACACCATACCACTCCCACATCTGACCATAGAAGGCATTCTTTGTTGCATATAATGGACGGAAATCGACAAGCACAACCTGAGGCTCACCTGGCACTTTCCAACGACCAACACGCACTTTAAGATTCTCGGCTTTCGCCTTTTGTGCCCATTCGTCAAGTTCGGGGCATGCTGCTGTGGGGTCGAAGAAAGGAGACTCCTGCTGAGCCCACAAATCAGGACCTATAAAGAAAAGATTGTCGCCAAGCTGTTTCTTCAAAGTCGCTGCCTTGGTAGAAAGAACAGCATAGATGCCGCCCACCTTGTTGCAGACTTCCCAGCTAACCTCAAACAAATAGTCGGGTTTAATAGAATTCTTCATTATACCTAATAACACTTATTTTCGGGCGCAAAGGTACGGAAAACTTTTTAAATAACGCGGTTTTTCCACAAAATAAATCTTAAAAATCGGGCAATTGAACATTTTTTAATAAATTGGCATAGCATTTTTACATATTTTTACCGAAATTGACGTTTTTGAATAGCGATTTTTGCAATTGATAAAAGTATTTGACGTGAGAAACCAGTCATTCTCCTTTAAAATTATCGAAAAAAGGACATAAAAAAAGGAGACTGGACTCACCAAACGGTGTTGTCCAATCCCTTTTGTCTGGTCTTATGCAGACCTTGGTGGTGATGCAACTAATTACTCAGCGGCATTCTCCTTGAGGTGCTGAACGTAGATGGCATGCTCCATCTTCTTGCGACGAACCTGAGATGGCTCATTGAACTGCTGACGACGACGAAGTTCCTTGATGACACCTGTCTTCTCGTACTTGCGCTTGAACTTTTTCAGGCACTTCTCGATGTTCTCACCTTCCTTAACTGGTACAATAATCATATCAGTACGGGTTGTTAAATGACCCGAATCACCCGGCTCCCTTTTTTACATCTCCATTTCTTATAGCCTGGGGTCATCGGTCGCTTACCACTTTGATAAGCGGGTGCGAAGATATGAATAATCTGCAAGTTGGACAAATAATTTGCCAGAAAAATGCAAAAATCGTTCTATTTTTTTGGCTTTTTCGAAAAAGTATCGTATTTTTGCACCGTCCAAATGTCAATTGAATATGAAAGCATCGCAGTCAAGAGTAAATCAACTTCGTGAGCTCATGCAAAAGCAGGGCATCGATCTGTACATAATGGAAAACAACGATCCGCACGAGAGCGAATACCTCCCCGACCACTGGAAGGAGATAGAATGGCTCAGCGGTTTCCGTGGCGAAGTGGCCACCGTGCTTGTCACCCAGGAGGAGGCCCTGCTGTGGACCGACAGCCGCTTTTTCATCTCGGGAGAGCAGCAGCTTGCCGACTCGCCCTTCAAGCTGATGAAGATGAAGGTGGCTGGTGTACCCACTGTTGCCCAGTGGCTCGACGACTACAAGGCCCAGCACGACACCAACTGCACGGGCGGCGACAGCCGCATCCTCTTCGGCAACGAAGTCGACATCGACGTGAACCTCATCAGCCAGATCTGGGACGATCGTCCGTCGCTGCCAATGAACAGGATCGAGATCTACCCCGAGGCGTTGAGCGGCGAGAAGACTTCCGATCGCATCAGCCGCGTGCTCGATGCCGTAGAGGAGCA
>Ga0310691_10000898_pt1 | contig 50265 bp, 55 predicted proteins | sample 176DNAGHGlowgp2_FD_203887 | JGI IMG/M metagenome (GOLD analysis project Ga0310691, IMG submission 203887) | Sheep rumen microbial communities from Palmerston North, Manawatu-Wanganui, New Zealand - 1766 DNA GHGlow gp2 (v2) (version 2) | ecosystem: Host-associated > Mammals > Digestive system >... | reverse complement strand
TGGTAATGCCTGGTGATAACGTAGAGATCACCGTTGAGCTCATCTACGCTGTTGCTCTGAACAAGGGTCTGCGTTTCGCTATCCGTGAAGGTGGCCGCACCGTTGGTTCTGGTCAGATCACTGAGGTCTTCGAGGACTAAGAAATTGAAAAGTGAAGAGTGAATAGTGAACAATTTGCTACCGCTCTTTAACTGATAAACCAAGCCCCCGCTTATGGGTGGGGGCTTACTTACGGGAATAGCTCAGTTGGTAGAGCATCGGTCTCCAAAACCGAGGGTCGTGGGTTCGAGTCCTCCTTCCCGTGCTTAATAATAAAGATATGTTGAAAAAGTTTATTAATTACTGTAAGGCCTGTTATGATGAGCTTGCTCACAAGACGACATGGCCTACACGAAAGGAATTGACGCATAGTGCAGTAGTGGTGCTTTCGGCATCACTTATTATTGCATTGGTGGTATGGGCTATGGACTTTGTTTTCAAGTCATTCATGAGTCTGGTTTATCCGGCGTAAATTAGTCGACAATTTATAGTTTACAGTTTACAGTCATGGCTCAGACAGGTAAGAAATGGTATGTGTTGCGCGCAGTAAGCGGTAAGGAGGGTAAGGTCAAGGAATATCTTGAGGCTCTCATGAAAAAGGATGATCTGCTTGCAGCCAACGTGGGTGAGATCTTGCTTCCTACGGAGAAGTATGCACAGCTTCGCAATGGAAAGCGTGTGGTCAAGGAGAAGCTCTTTCTCCCTGGCTATGTTCTCGTAGAGGCGAACCTCCAGGGTGAGGTGGCTCACACGCTGCGTTTCATGCCAAATGTACTTGGTTTCTTAGGTGGTCTTGACAATCCCACTCCTGTCCGTCAGGCTGACATCAACAGGATCCTGGGTACCGCAGAAGACATTACCATCAAGTCTGAGGAAGTGAACATCCCCTTCAATGTTGACGAGGCTGTCAAGGTGACAGATGGTCCGTTCAACGGATTCAGTGGAATCATCGAAGAGGTGAACGCCGAAAAGCGTAAACTGAAGGTGATGGTCAAGATTTTCGGCCGTAAGACTCCTCTGGAGTTGTCGTACAATCAAGTGGAAAAGGAATAGGGTATAAGTTACGGTATGCCCGGTTTCTATATACGGTTTCATGGAGGCTTCCACTCCTGAGGCTTATATAAAATTCAATTAATAACAAACAGAAATGGCTAAAGAAGTTGCTGGATTAATCAAATTACAGATTAAAGGTGGCGCTGCGAATCCCTCTCCTCCCGTAGGACCTGCACTGGGTTCCAAGGGTATCAATATCATGGGATTCTGCAAAGAGTTCAACGCCAGAACCCAGGATAAGGCAGGTAAGATTATCCCTGTCGTTATCACTTACTACACTGACAAGTCATTCTCGTTCGAGCTCAAGACACCTCCCGCAGCCGTACAGCTGAAGGAGGCCGCCAAGGTAAAGAGCGGTTCTGCCGAGCCCAACCGTAAGAAGGTCGCCAAGGTCACTTGGGATCAGGTTCGTGCTATTGCAGAGGATAAGATGAAGGACTTGAACTGCTTCACGGTGGAATCAGCAATGAAACTCGTGGCAGGAACAGCACGTAGTATGGGTATCACTGTAGAAGGGGAGTTCCCTGGTAAATAATTTATAACTTCAATTAAGACAATGAGTAAACTGACAAAAAATCAAAAGTTGGTCGCTGAGAAGGTTGAAGCAGGGAAAGCATACTCTTTGAAAGAAGCCGCCGCCTTGGTGAAGGAGATTACCACCACCAAGTTTGAGGCTTCAGTAGATATCGATGTACGCTTGGGCGTTGACCCGCGTAAGGCTAACCAGATGGTTCGTGGCGTTGTGTCGCTGCCGAACGGTACTGGTAAGGTGACTCGCGTGCTCGCTCTCTGTACTCCCGATCAGGAGGCTGCCGCCAAGGAAGCTGGTGCCGACTACGTTGGTCTTGACGAGTATATCGATAAGATCAAAGGTGGTTGGACGGATGTGGATGTCATCATCACGATGCCTTCTTGCATGGGTAAGCTGGGTCCCCTCGGCCGAATCCTCGGTCCCCGTGGCCTGATGCCTAACCCCAAGAGTGGCACTGTTACTATGGACGTAGCAAAGGCTGTGAAGGAAGTGAAGCAGGGTAAGATTGACTTCAAGGTTGACAAGGCAGGTATCGTGCACACGTCAATCGGTAAGGTTACCTTCACTCCGGATCAGATATATGAGAATGCAAAGGAGTTCATCTCCACCATTATCAAACTGAAGCCTGCTGCTGCCAAAGGTACTTATATCAAGAGTATCTTCCTCTCAAGCACTATGAGTATGGGTATCAAGGTCGATCCTAAATCAGTTGAATAACTCGTTAAAAGATTAGACAAATGAAAAAGGAAGTAAAAGATACTATCATCGTAGAGCTCGGAGAAAAGCTGAAGGAGTTCCCTCATTTCTATCTTGTAGACCTTACCGGACTGGATGCTGCTAAGACCAGCGATCTCCGTCGTAAGTGCTTCAAGAACGAGATTAAGTTGCTGGTGGTGAAGAATACGCTTCTCCATAAGGCCTTTGAGGCATCGGAGATCGACTACTCACCGTTGTATGACTGCCTGAAGGGTAACACGGCTATCATGTTCACTCAGACTGCCAATGTTCCTGCCAAGCTGATTAAGGAGTACAAGAAGGAAGGCATCCCCGCCCTGAAGGGTGCATACGCAGAGGAGAGCTTCTTCGTAGGTGCTGATAAGCTTGACGAGCTGGTGGCTATCAAGAGCAAGAACGAGCTGATTGCCGATGTTGTCGCACTGTTGCAGTCTCCGATCAAGAATGTTGTCTCTGGCTTGAACGCCGGTGGCAAGATCCATGGTCTGCTTGACGCTATCGCTGAGCGTAACCAATAAGCGAATCAAGAGTTAGTGAATTATAAAGAATTAAAAAATTAAAATCAAATACGAAAATGGCAGATATTAAAGCTATTGCTGAGCAGTTGGTAAATCTGACAGTAAAAGAAGTAAACGAGTTGGCAACAGTCCTGAAGGACGAGTATGGAATTGAGCCTGCAGCTGCAGCTGTTGCAGTTGCTGCTGCTCCTGGCGCAGCTGATGCTCCCGCTGCTGAGGAGAAGACTTCATTCGACGTAGTTCTGAAGTCTGCTGGCGCTGCTAAGCTCCAGGTCGTTAAGGCCGTTAAGGAGGCTTGTGGTCTTGGTCTGAAGGAGGCTAAGGATCTGGTTGACGGTGCTCCCGCTACCATCAAGGAGGGTCTGTCTAAGGACGAGGCTGAGAACCTGAAGAAGACCATCGAGGCTGCTGGTGCCGAGGTTGAGCTGAAATAATTAGCACAACAATACTGATTGTGGTTGGGGACTCTCCAGTCGAGGGTTCCCGACCATTTTCTGTCTAAATGATGATAGTAGTTTAAGTAGATTAGTATTTAAGTAGTCAAGAAGTTAAGTTTTTCATAATGGCTTCAAAAACAATTGATAACAGAGTAAACTTTGGCAGCGTCAAGAATCCGATGCCGTTTCCGGATTTCCTTGATGTGCAATTAAAGTCGTTTAAGGACTTCCTGCAGTTGGACACTCCGCCTGAGGAACGGAAGAACGACGGTTTGTATAAGGTGTTCTCCGAGAACTTCCCTATCACCGACACGCGTAACAGCTACGTCCTTCAGTTCCTGGATTACTATATCGATCCGCCGCGTTACACCATCGACGAATGTCTGGAGCGCGGACTGACGTATAGCGTACCTTTGAAGGCTAAGTTGAAACTGGAATGTACCGATCCCGACCATGTTGACTTCCCGACGGTTGTCCAGGATGTGTTCCTGGGTCCGATTCCATATATGACCGCCAACGGTACTTTCGTTATCAATGGAGCCGAGCGCGTGGTTGTTTCCCAGCTGCACCGTTCGCCCGGTGTGTTCTTCGGCCAGAGCGTGCATGCTAATGGTACGCTGCTCTATTCGGCACGTATCATCCCGTTCAAGGGCTCATGGATTGAGTTCGCTACTGATATTAATAATGTGATGTATGCATACATCGACCGTAAGAAGAAGCTGCCCGTGACCACCCTGCTCCGTGCTATCGGCTTCGAGACGGATAAGGAGATTCTCGAGATCTTCAACCTGGCAGAGGAAGTGAAGGTCAACAAGGCTTCGCTGAAGAAGGTGATGGGCTGTAAGCTCGCTGCCCGTGTGCTGAAGAGCTGGAACGAGGACTTTGTCGATGAGGACACCGGTGAGGTGGTTTCTATTGAGCGTAACGAGGTCATCATGGAGCGTGAGACGGAGATTACCGAGGATAACATGATGGATATCCTTGAGAGTGGTGCACAGACGATTCTTGTACACAAGGATGAGGCTGTCGCCCAGGATTTCTCCATCATCTTCAATACGCTGGCCAAGGACCCGTCGAACTCAGAGAAGGAGGCTGTGCTCTACATCTATCGTCAGCTGCGTAATGCAGATCCTGCCGATGATGCCAGTGCCCGCGAAGTGATTCAGAACCTGTTCTTCTCCGACAAGCGTTACGACCTTGGTGACGTAGGCCGCTATCGTATCAACAAGAAACTGAACCTGAACACCGACATGGATGTACGTGTCCTGACGAAGGAGGACATCATCGAGATTATCAAGTACCTGATCCAGTTGGTGAACTCGAAGGCTGCCGTCGATGATATCGACCACCTTTCAAACCGTCGCGTACGTACGGTAGGTGAGCAGCTGTCGAATCAGTTCTCTATCGGACTGGCCCGTATGAACCGTACCATCCGTGAGCGCATGAACGTTCGAGACAACGAGGTGTTCTCGCCGACAGACCTGATTAACGCCAAGACCATCTCCAGCGTCATCAACTCATTCTTCGGTACCAACCCGCTGTCGCAGTTCATGGACCAGACGAACCCGTTGGCAGAGGTGACCCACAAACGTCGTCTCTCTGCACTCGGTCCTGGTGGCCTGTCTCGTGAGCGTGCCGGATTTGAGGTTCGTGACGTGCACTATACCCACTATGGACGTCTCTGTCCTATTGAGAGCCCTGAAGGTCCGAACATCGGTCTGATCTCGTCGCTCTGTGTGTATGCAAAGATCAATGAGTTAGGCTTCATCGAGACTCCTTACCGTAAGGTGGAGAACGGTGTGGCTAACCTCGATAATAATGAAATCGTCTATCTGACAGCTGAGGAGGAGGCTGAGCATGTGATCGGTCAGGGCAATGCGCCTCTGAATGACGACGGTACGTTCATCCGTGAGGTGGTGAAGTGTCGTCAGGATGCCGACTTCCCCGTCGTGCCGCCTTCACAGGTTGACTTGATGGACGTCTCCCCGCAGCAGATCGCTTCTATCGCAGCCTCGCTGATTCCGTTCCTTGAGCATGATGACGCTCACCGTGCGCTGATGGGATCGAACATGATGCGCCAGGCTGTTCCCCTGCTCCATAACGAGGCTCCTATCGTAGGTACCGGTATTGAGAAGCAGGTGTGCGAGAACTCCCGTACGATGGTGACTGCCGAGGGTGACGGTGTGGTTGAGTATGTGGATGCCACAACGATCCGTATCCTTTACGACCGTACCGAGGACGAGGAGTTCGTCAGCTTCGAGCCGGCCTTGAAGGAATATCGTATCCCGAAGTTCCGTCGTACCAACCAGAATATGACCATCGACCTGCGTCCGATCTGTAATAAGGGCCAGCGTGTGAAGAAGGGTGATATCCTGACCGAGGGTTATGCCACCGAGAATGGTGAGCTGGCACTGGGTCGTAACCTCCTTGTGGCTTACATGCCTTGGAAGGGTTACAACTATGAGGATGCCATTGTGCTCAACGAGCGCATCGTCCGTGAGGATATCCTCACCTCTGTCCATGTCGATGAGTACTCACTTGACGTCCGTGAGACGAAGCGTGGCGTCGAGGAGTTCACCGCCGATATCCCCAATGTCAGTGAGGAAGCCACCAAGGACCTCGACGAGAACGGTGTCATCCGCGTTGGTGCCCGTGTGGAGCCCGGTGATATCCTCATCGGTAAGATCTCGCCGAAGGGTGAGAGCGATCCCTCACCTGAGGAGAAACTGCTCCGTGCCATCTTCGGTGACAAGGCAGGTGACGTGAAGGACTCTTCACTCAAGGCCAATCCTTCGTTGACAGGTGTCATCATCGACAAGAAGATGTTTGCCCGCGCCATCAAGGACCGCAAGTCGAAGCAGCAGGATAAGATCACGCTGGCCAAGATTGACGAGGAGTATGAAGCTAAGGTTGGCGACCTGAAGGATATCCTGATCGACAAGCTCGTCGAACTGACGAAGGGTAAGACCTCTCAGGGTGTCAAGGACTATACCGGAGCGGAGATCATCACCAAGGGCAGCAAGTTTACCGTGACTGCCCTGAAGAACCTGGAATATGGTGACATCCAGATCAGTAACTGGACCAACGACGAGCACAAGAACGAGTTGATTGCCCAGCTGATCATCAACTTCATGAAGAAGTATAAGCTGCTTGATGCAGAATTGAAGCGCAAGAAGTTTGCCATCACGATTGGTGACGAGCTGCCCAACGGCATTCTGCAGATGGCGAAGGTCTATGTGGCCAAGAAACGTAAGATCGGTGTGGGTGATAAGCTGGCCGGTCGTCATGGTAACAAGGGTATTGTGTCGAAGGTGGTGCGCCAGGAGGATATGCCGTTCCTTGAGGATGGGCGTCCCGTGGATCTCGTGCTGAACCCGTTGGGTGTGCCTTCACGTATGAACCTCGGACAGATCTTCGAGGCAATCCTCGGTGCTGCAGGTAAGCGTCTCGGCGTGAAGTTCGCTACTCCGATCTTCGATGGTGCGAAGCTCGACGACCTTGCAGAGTGGACTGATAAGGCAGGTCTGCCACGTCTCTGCTCAACTCATCTTTATGATGGTGAGACAGGCGAGCGTTTCGACCAGCCAGCAACGGTGGGTATCACCTACTTCCTCAAGCTCGGTCACATGGTCGAGGACAAGATGCACTCACGCTCTATCGGCCCGTACAGTCTGATTACCCAGCAGCCGCTTGGTGGTAAGGCTCAGTTCGGTGGCCAGCGCTTTGGTGAGATGGAAGTCTGGGCATTGGAGGCCTTCGGTGCCAGCCACGTGCTTCAGGAAATCCTGACCATCAAGTCCGACGATACTGTCGGCCGCTCTAAGGCCTACGAGGCTATCGTCAAGGGTGATCCAATGCCGACACCAGGCATCCCCGAGTCTCTCAATGTGCTGTTGCACGAGTTGCGTGGCCTGGGTCTGAGCATTACGCTTGACTAAGTGAATTGAAGATTGAAAATTGAAAATTGAAGAATTGAAATATGGCTTTCAAGAAAGATCCAAAAGTAAAGAGTAATTTTACGAAGATTACCATAGGTCTTGCTTCTCCTGAAGAGATTCTCGAGAGTAGCTTCGGCGAGGTCACCAAACCCGAAACCATCAACTATCGTACCTACAAACCAGAGCGTGACGGTCTGTTCTGCGAGCGCATCTTCGGTCCGACTAAGGACTATGAGTGTGCCTGCGGTAAGTACAAGCGTATCCGTTATAAGGGTATCGTCTGTGACCGTTGTGGTGTTGAGGTGACAGAGAAGAAAGTGCGCCGTGAGCGTGCCGGACACATCGAGCTGGTGGTTCCTGTGGCTCATATCTGGTATTTCCGCAGCCTTCCCAACAAGATCGGCTATCTGCTCGGACTGCCCACCAAGAAACTGGATGCCGTCATCTATTACGAGCGTTATGTGGTGATCCAGCCCGGTCCCATGGCAGGCAAGAAGGATAGCGAAGGAAACGATGCCATCGGCTCAAACGTATTCGACTTGCTCTCTGAGGAGGAGTACAATGATATCTTGGACAACTATGTGTCACCTGAGAACGATTATCTGGATGACAGCGATCCAAACAAGTTCATTGCCAAGATGGGTGCAGAGGCTATTTACGACCTGCTCTTGAACCTTGACCTTGACTCCCTCTCCTATGAGTTGCGCGATCGTGCCAACAGCGACTCTTCGATGCAACGTAAGAACGAGGCTCTGAAGCGTCTGCAGGTGGTCGAGGCTTTCCGCCAGAGTGTGGAGAAGGGTATCAACCGTCCTGAGTGGATGATCATGAAGATCATTCCCGTCACACCGCCGGAGCTCCGTCCCCTCGTGCCCCTGGACGGTGGACGTTTCGCCACTTCCGACCTCAACGACCTCTACCGTCGTGTCATCATCCGTAACAACCGACTGAAACGACTGATGGAGATTAAGGCTCCTGAGGTGATTCTCCGTAATGAGAAGCGTATGCTTCAGGAGGCTGTCGACTCCCTCTTCGACAACAGCCGTAAGTCGTCGGCAGTGAAGAGTGATTCCAACCGTCCGTTGAAGTCGCTGTCCGACTCACTCAAGGGTAAGCAGGGACGCTTCCGTCAGAACCTGCTCGGTAAGCGTGTCGACTACTCAGCACGTTCGGTAATCGTTGTCGGTCCTGAGTTGAAGATGGGTGAGTGCGGTCTGCCGAAGCTGATGGCTGCCGAGCTCTATAAGCCGTTCATCATCCGAAAGCTCATCGAGCGCGGTATAGTGAAGACGGTGAAGAGTGCCAAGAAGATTGTGGACCGTCGTGAGCCGGTCATCTGGGATATCCTCGAGAATGTGATGAAGGGTCATCCCGTATTGCTGAACCGTGCTCCTACACTGCACCGTCTGGGTATCCAGGCTTTCCAGCCGAAACTTATCGAGGGTAAGGCCATCCAGCTCCATCCGCTGGCATGTACGGCTTTCAACGCCGACTTCGACGGTGACCAGATGGCTGTCCACCTCCCATTGTCTAACGAGGCCATCCTCGAGGCTCAGTTGCTGATGCTTCAGAGTCATAATATCCTGAATCCGGCTAATGGCGCACCTATTACCGTGCCCTCTCAGGATATGGTGCTCGGTCTGTATTATATTACCAAGATCCGTCCGGGAGCCAAGGGTGAAGGACTGACCTTCTACGGTCAGGAAGAGGCTATCATTGCCCACAATGAGGGCAAGTGTGACCTCCATGCTCAGGTGAAGGTGATTGTCGACGATGTGATCGACGGCAAGCCAGTGCGCCACATGGTGGAGACTTCCGTTGGTCGTGTCATCGTCAATGGCATCATCCCCAAAGAGGTGGGTTATGTCAACACCATCATCTCTAAGAAGAGTCTTCGCGATATCATCGCCGACGTTATCAAGAATGTCGGTTTTGCCGAAGCCTGTGAGTTCCTCGACGGTATTAAGAACTTAGGTTACCGCATGGCTTACCTCGCTGGTCTGTCGTTCAACCTCGACGATATCATCATTCCGAAGGAGAAGGCAGAGCTGATCGAGAAGGGTAATGCTCAGATCCGGGAGATCACCGATAACTATAACATGGGATTCATCACCGACAACGAGCGTTACAATCAGGTTATCGATACCTGGACGCACGTGAATAATGATATTGGTACCGTTTTGCTGGACCAGATGACAAAAGCTGACCAGGGCTTCAATGCCGTGTTCATGATGCTCGACTCCGGTGCCCGTGGTTCTAAAGACCAGATCAAGCAGCTTTCCGGTATCCGTGGTCTGATGGCCAAGCCTCAGAAGGCTGGTGCTGAGGGACGTGGTACTATTGAGAACCCGATTCTTTCGAACTTCAAGGAAGGTATGTCGGTGTTGGAGTACTTCATCTCCACACACGGTGCCCGTAAGGGTCTGGCTGATACGGCCATGAAGACGGCTGATGCCGGTTACCTGACCCGTCGTCTGGTCGACGTGTCCCACGACGTGATTATTTCCGAGGAGGACTGTGGTACGCTGCGTGGTCTTCAGTGCACCGCCCTGAAGAGTGGTGACGAGGTTATCTCCAGTCTGGCAGAACGCATCCTGGGTCGTGTGTCAGTCCATGATGTTATCAACCCGAAGACGGGTGATGTGATTGTTGCGGCTGGTGCGGAAATTACCGAGGTCATCGCCGAGGCCATCGAGGCTGCAGAGATTGAAATGGTTGAGATCCGCTCAGTGCTTACCTGTGAGTCACGTAAGGGTGTCTGTATGAAGTGTTATGGCCGTAACCTCGCTACCCGTCGCATGGTGCAGAAGGGTGAGGCTGTCGGTGTGATTGCTGCTCAGGCCATTGGTGAGCCTGGTACCCAGCTGACGCTCCGTACGTTCCACGCCGGTGGTGTGGCAGGTAACGCTGCCGCCAATGCCAGCATCGTCTCGAAGTATGATCGTGCACAGATTGAAATGGAAGAGGTTCGTACCGTTCCGTTCGATGAGGACGGCCGCGACTGTGAGATGGTTGTCAGCCGTCTGGGTGAACTCCGTTTCGTTGATCCGAATACAAAGATTGTCCTCTCTACAGTGAACGTGCCTTACGGTTCTTCACTTTACTACCGTCATGGTGACGAGGTGGGTAGAGGCGACAAGATTGCCCAGTGGGATCCGTTCAATGCCGTGATTGTCACGGAGTATGCCGGTACCCTGAAGTTCAACGATGTCATCGAGGGCATCACCTTCCGCGCTGAGACTGACGAGACCACCGGTCTGACTGAGAAGATCGTCACCGAGTCGAAAGACCGTTCCCGTGTGCCGACCTGCGATGTCATCGGTGCTGACGGTGAAGTCATTGGAACATATAACTTCCCTGTGGGTGGCCACGTGGTTGTTGAGGATGGTCAGACCGTCCGTACTGGTGAGACGCTCGTGAAGATTCCGCGTGCTGCTGCCAAGGGTGGTGATATCACCGGTGGTCTGCCTCGTGTCACTGAGCTCTTCGAGGCTCGTAACCCGTCGAATCCTGCTGTCGTATCCGAGATCGATGGTGAGGTCACCATGGGTAAGGTGAAGCGTGGTAACCGTGAGATAGTCGTTACGTCTAAGACTGGTGAACAGCGCCGTTATCTTGTGTCGCTCTCTAAGCAGATCCTTGTACAGGAGCACGATGCCGTGCGTGCTGGAACCCCGCTCAGCGACGGTGTCATTACGCCTGCCGACATTCTGGCCATCAAGGGTCCCACCGCAGTTCAGGAATATATCGTCAATGAGGTGCAGGATGTGTATCGTCTGCAGGGTGTGAAGATCAACGACAAGCACTTTGAAATTATCGTTCGCCAGATGATGCGCAAGGTTCAGATTAACGAACCGGGCGACACCGCCTTCCTTGAGCAAGAGATTGTCGATAAGCTCGACTTCGCTGAGGAGAACGACCGCATCTGGGGTAAGAAGGTGGTCACCGATGCCGGCGACTCTGAGAACCTCCAGAAGGGCCAGATTGTAACTGCCCGTCGTCTGCGTGATGAGAACTCCATGCTGAAGCGCCGCGATATGAAGCCTGTTCAGGTGCGTGACGCCGTTCCTGCCACGTCTACTCAGATCCTGCAGGGTATCACCCGTGCTGCCCTTCAGACCAAGTCGTTCATGTCTGCCGCTTCCTTCCAGGAGACAACGAAGGTGCTTAACGAGGCAGCCATCCGCGGTAAGGTGGACTATCTGGAGGGTATGAAAGAGAACGTGATCTGTGGTCACCTCATTCCTGCCGGAACTGGTCTGCGTGAGTTCGATAAGATTATCGTCGGCTCGAAGGAGGAGTACGAGCGTATTCAGGCCAACCGCAAGAACGTGCTCGATTTCAACGAGGAGACCGTCCTTGACGAGAAGTAAATGCTAATCACAGCATAAAAACAAATCCCCGAATTGTTTGGCAGTTCGGGGATTATTTTGTAACTTTGCAGCCATTATTATAAATATAAGGTATTAAAGCAATGAACGGAAACGAACAAAACAAACAGGGGCTGCAGCTGGAGCTGCCGCAGGAGATAGCACAGGGTGAGTATGCAAACTTTGCCGTCATCACACACTCAAGTAGCGACTTTGTCGTGGACTTCGCACGGGTGCTGCCCGGTGTTCCTAAGGCTCAGGTGAAGAGCCGCATCATTCTGGCACCCGAGCATGCCAAGCGGCTGCTGGCGGCTCTGCAGGAAAACATCATGCGCTACGAGAAGGCCTTCGGTCAGATCAGGATCCCGAACCAGGAGCCGTCTACGATAGCTCCGTTCGACCTCTCAAAAGGCGAGGCATAAGAGCAAAAGGTGATTAATAATTGCAAAAAGTGTTATATCTTGTTAAATCACACAAGGTATAACGCTTTTTCTCTTTTTTATATTAGGTGGAATCGGAAAATAGTTGTACCTTTGCAGCCCGAAACGCCCTTTTGAGAAAAAGGAAGCGGTGTAAAGTGCTGAATATAAACAATATATACATATATAAATTATTAAATTAAAGTATTATGCCTACAATTTCACAATTGGTAAGAAAAGGCAGGAAAGTGATTGTTGACAAGTCAAAGTCACCCGCGCTGGACAATTGTCCTCAGCGTCGTGGTGTCTGTGTGCGTGTCTACACAACCACTCCTAAGAAGCCTAATTCGGCTATGCGTAAGGTAGCCCGTGTTCGTTTGACCAACCAGAAGGAGGTCAACAGTTACATCCCCGGTGAGGGTCACAACCTGCAGGAGCACTCTATCGTGCTCGTTCGCGGTGGTCGTGTGAAGGATCTCCCCGGTGTACGTTATCACATCGTTCGCGGTACGCTCGATACCGCCGGTGTAGCCAACCGCCTGCAGCGTCGCTCAAAGTACGGCGCCAAGCGTCCCAAGGCCAAGAAGTAAGGCCGAGTCTGTGAGTTGGTGAGTTTTTGAGTTTCTGAGTTGGCTCGGAGAAGAGCGTCGCTCAAGATCAAGAACTCCATGAAGAAAGAACTCAAGAACTCAAAAACTTCAGAACTCAAAAACTCAGAAAAAAGTAAAATCCGTTTTGCTGGAGAAATGTTATAAAGGTTGAGTAAATGCTCACGTGAGAGCGTTGAAGAACAAGTAAGAACAGCCCCCAAGCAGAATTTAAACATTCAAGAACAAAATGAGAAAAGCAAAACCAAAGAAGCGTGTGATCCTGCCGGATCCCGTGTTCAACGACCAGAAGGTGTCTAAGTTCGTGAACCACCTGATGTACGACGGTAAGAAGTCGAAGTCGTATGAGATTTTCTACAATGCACTGGAGACCGTGAAGTCGAAGATGCAGAACGAGGAGAAGTCTGCCCTGGAAATCTGGAAGCAGGCTCTCGACAACATCACTCCTCAGGTGGAGGTTAAGAGCCGCCGTATTGGTGGCGCTACCTTCCAGGTGCCGACGGAGATTCGTCCCGACCGTAAGGAGAGTGTTTCCATGAAGAATATGATCGCTTTTGCCCGCAAGCGCAGTGGTAAGTCGATGGCCGACAAGCTGGCTGCCGAGATTATGGATGCCTTCAACAATCAGGGTGGTGCCTTCAAACGTAAGGAGGATATGCACCGCATGGCTGAGGCTAACCGCGCATTTGCACACTTCAGATTCTAAGATTTAGGTTATTAATAGGCAAAAAGATTTAAGGATAATAAGACAATGGCAAATCGCGATCTACATTTGACGAGAAACATTGGTATTATGGCTCACATCGACGCCGGTAAGACCACCACTTCTGAGCGTATCCTGTTCTATACGGGTAAGACGCACAAGATCGGTGAGGTGCACGATGGAGCAGCCACGATGGACTGGATGGCCCAGGAACAGGAGCGTGGTATCACTATCACTAGTGCTGCTACCACTTGTAACTGGACATGGAAGAATAAGCAATTCAAGATTAACCTGATTGATACTCCGGGACACGTGGACTTCACCGCCGAGGTGGAGCGTTCACTGCGTGTGCTCGACGGAGCCGTGGCTACCTATTCTGCCGCTGACGGAGTACAGCCTCAGTCTGAGACCGTATGGCGTCAGGCAGACAAGTACAACGTGCCCCGTATCGGTTATGTGAATAAGATGGACCGCTCTGGTGCTGACTTCTTTGAGACGGTACAGCAGATGCGTGACATCTTGGGTGCCAACCCCGTTGTGATTCAGGTGCCCATCGGCGCTGAGGAAAACTTCAAGGGCTTGGTTGACCTGATTCGGATGAAGGCTATCCTTTGGCATGATGAGACCATGGGTGCAGAGTATGATGTCGAGGAAATTCCCGCTGAACTCCGTGCAGAGTGCGACGAGTGGCGCAACAAGCTGCTCGAGGCTGCTGCTGAGTACGACGAGGCCTTGATGGAGAAGTACTTCGACGATCCTGAGTCAATCACCGAGGATGAGATAGTCGCCGCCATCCGTAAGGGTACCATCTCTATGCAGTGTACCCCGATGCTGTTGGGTTCTTCCTATAAGAACAAGGGTGTTCAGCCCCTGCTTGATGCCGTTTGCGCATTCCTGCCCGCTCCTGTCGACGTGGAAGTGATTAAAGGTACCAACCCCAATACTGAAGAAGAGGAGGATCGCGAGCCTTCTGAGAGCGCTCCTACCAGTGCTCTGGCATTCAAAATCGCTACAGATCCCTATATGGGTCGTCTGGTGTTCTTCCGCGTCTATTCTGGTAAGGTCATGGCTGGTAGCTACGTTTTCAATCCCCGTTCAGGTAAGAAGGAACGTATCAGCCGTCTGTTCCAGATGAACTCCAACAAGGAGATTCCCATGGAGTCGATCGATGCCGGTGATATCGGTGCAGGCGTAGGCTTCAAGGATATCCGCACAGGTGATACCCTCTGCGATGAGGACAAGCCCATCGTGCTGGAGTCGATGACCTTCCCCGACACAGTGATTTCTATTGCTGTGGAGCCGAAGAGCCAGGCCGACGTCGCTAAGCTCGACAACGGTCTTGCCAAATTGGCTGAGGAAGACCCGACATTCACCGTACGTACCGATGAGCAGAGTGGTCAGACCATCATCTCGGGTATGGGTGAGTTGCATCTCGACATCATCATCGACCGTCTGAAGCGTGAGTTCAAAGTGGAGTGCAATCAGGGTAAGCCCCAGGTGAACTACAAGGAGGCCATCACCAAGACCGTCATGGGTTACCGTGAGGTCTACAAGAAGCAGTCGGGTGGTCGCGGTAAGTTTGCTGACATCATCGTGAACGTCGGTCCTGTCGATGAGGACTACGATGTCAAGGAGAACGGACCTCTGCAGTTCATTAACGAGGTGAAGGGTGGTAACATCCCCAAGGAGTATATCCCCGCCATCCAGAAGGGCTTCGAGTCTTCTCTGAAGAACGGTATCCTCGGCGGCTATCCGATGGACTCGCTGAAAGTGGTCGTCGTTGACGGTTCGTTCCACCCCGTGGACTCTGACCAGCTCTCGTTCGAGGTGGCTGCTCAGATGGCCTACAAGGCAATTTGTGCACAGGCTAAGCCTGTACTCATGGAGCCCATCATGAAGCTCGAAGTGGTGACACCCGAAGAGAACATGGGTGATGTGATTGGCGACCTGAATAAGCGTCGTGGCCAGGTAGAGGGCATGGACGAGGCTCGTAGTGGTGCTCGTGTCATCAAGGCTCAGGTACCTCTGTCAGAGATGTTTGGTTATGTCACCGCCCTCCGTACCATTACCTCTGGTCGTGCTACGAGCTCGATGGAGTATGATCACCACGCACCTCTTTCCAGTGCACTGGCCAAGGCTGTGCTTGAGGAAGTCAAGGGCCGTGCAGACCTCGTATAGGTAATTATTATCAAGAATTAGAGAATTAAAGATTTTGTTTGCCGAAGAGACTACAATAGCATTGTAAGGAATTGGAATAGTTCTTAAATTCTCAAATTCTTGGTAAAATGAATAAACTTTAGAGAAACTGTCGTTGAGCAAATGACTCTTTAGCGTCAGTAATCGTAAAGTCCAAAGTTTAAAATTTTAATTTAAAGTAAAAGTTATGAGTCAGAAAATTCGTATTAAGCTGAAGAGCTACGACCACAAGTTGGTTGACAAGTCAGCAGAGAAAATCGTGAAGGCTGTCAAGGCCACCGGTGCCATCATCAGCGGTCCTATCCCCCTTCCTACACACAAGCGTATTTACACAGTGAACCGTTCAACCTTCGTCAACAAGAAGGCTCGTGAGCAGTTCCAGCTGTCAGACTACAAGCGTCTGATTGACATCTACAGCTCAACGGCTAAAACCGTCGATGCCCTGATGAAGCTTGAACTCCCCAGTGGCGTTGAGGTTGAGATCAAGGTATAGTTCATTATTTGAATTACATAAAGGGGAATTCCTGCTAAAAAGGGTAGGGGTTCCCCTTTTTTAGTTAAATGTATGCGTAAAACAATAAAACTATGTTAAATACGGGCTGTCTTCATGCAAGATTTTCCTACTTTTGCAATTATAAAATTAGATAGACGAATGAAACGCTTGTGAAGCGACAAGTGAATATAAGGATGTGAAAAGGCTTTTGCTATTATTGGTCTGTATGATGGTAGTCGTACAGAATGTTGGAGCTCAGGATTTTTTTTCCTCAGCTTCTGATTATGCTCGCCTCTATGTAGGGGTAGTTGAACCACAGTACGAAACAGTGTTGTGGCATGATATCCCATATTATAAGGGTAATACAAACTTTTATAACGGTCGTATCAGCTATCATGGCGTGGTTTATGACCACGTACTGCTCCGTTTCGATCAATTGAAGCAGAGGGTTGTTGTCCTTTCTCCTGTGAGCAATGTCTTTTGCCTGCCAGAACAAGTTTACGTAGACTGGTTTGAGATGGATGGCCGCAGGTATTTGCATGATCCGGAGGACAACTCGCGCTATGCTTCTCTGCTTTTTGACGGAACGGTTTCGGATAGTCGTATCAGTGGGAATGAGGCTAATGGCATTCGTCTTTATCATAGTGAGTTGAAGGTTTATGATGGGGAAAGAGTTTTTGATAGAGAAAAATCTCAGAAGATACTCAGTACTACACATCATTATATGCTTGTTACTCCAGACGGCAAGGTACACCACGTTAAGCGTGCATCAGATGTAGCAAAGCTCTTTCCTGAGCAGAAAACGCAGATAATAGGGTTTGCTCAGCAAAAACGTCTCTCCTTTTCAAAAAAAGAACGTGAGGAGAGCCTTGTGAAACTGGTTAGGAGTATTAAAGGGACTACAACCCTAGAGCCGGAAAGCAGCCAAGGGGAAAGAGAGTGCTCGTTCGGATCGACTCTTGCTCCTTCTCGCTCGGCATTGCCGCTTGGCCGGTCTAAGAACTCTGGAGAGGAAATGAAGGCAGAATTTGATGATGCATCGTTTGTTTCTGGCATTCCTGTGCTTGACAGTGATTCGGTTGCAATGACAGTAGGATCGAAAAATACAAGTGTCTATATAGTGCCAGGAGCACAGAAAGCAAAGGCGAGTGTGGCCGATGATCAGGAACTTGCCGAGATAGTCGTTGTAGGAGGACGCCAGTCGGCGGTGAATAATATGATGATGGGTGCTGAAAAGTTCAAGCCTCAGTTGCTGAAAAACATTCCTTCGGCTTTTGGCGAGTCGGACATCATGAAGATAGTGCTCTCCCTGCCAGGTGTTACTACCGTCGGAGAGGCTTCAAGCGGATATAATGTACGCGGAGGAGCAACCGACCAAAACCTTATACTCTTTAATGGAGGTACTGTGTATAATCCGTCGCATCTGTTCGGACTGTTCACATCGTTCAATTCTGATGCAGTAGAGGATGTGGAGCTGTTCAAGTCAAGTATTCCCGTAGAATATGGAGGTAGAATCAGCAGTGTACTGAAAGTGACCTCAAAGGAAGCCAATATGCAGAAACTTACGGGTTCTGCTAGTATTGGTGCGCTCACAAGTAAGGTGAATCTTGAGATTCCTATTGTCATGGATCATGTGTCACTGCTTTTAAATGGCCGTACGACCTACAGTGACTGGATGCTCAAGAAGCTTCCAGAGAAAAGTGGCTATAGAAACGGTACAGCCAACTTCTATGATTTTGGTGGCGTACTAACATGGAAGCTCAATAGCATGCATCGACTTAAGGTGTATGGATATTGGAGTAAAGACAAGTTCTCGTTCAGCACAGAGGATAATTATGGTTATCAGAACCGTAATGTCTCTGCGGAATGGCGCTCAATCTTGAATGGGAGGACGACCGCTACGTTTTCTGCTGGACTTGACCATTACGACTATTTCAATGAGGACAGGAGCGTCCCTTCCTCGGCTGCTCGACTGAGTTTTGGTATTGACCAGTTATGGGGCAAACTGCATATTCGTCAGCGCTTGTCTGATGGGCAGGTCCTTAATTATGGTTTGTCTGTGCAGCATTATGATGTGCAAGCAGGTAAGTATGAGCCTATAGGCGCAAAATCATTTATAAAGACAGAGCAGTTACAGAAAGAAAAGGCTTTGGAGAGCGCTTTGTATATAGACTATGAGCGATCATTCACAGAAAGGTTGTCGGTTTCTGCTGGCTTGCGTTATTCTATGTTCAATGCCCTTGGTCCTCGTGACGTGAATTTTTATGATGACAATGAACTCCCAACAGAAGGGTCATTGTTGGAGACACGCCATGAAACGGGCATCATCAAGACCTATCATGCCCCAGAACTGCGCCTGTCGGCCCGTTATGCCCTCCAGGAAAACCTTTCTTTGAAGGCGGGCTTCAATACAATGCACCAGTATATCCATAAGGTATCGAATACTTCTATCATGTCGCCTACTGATATTTGGAAACTATCCGATCTTAATATCAAACCCCAGAACGGCTGGCAGGTGGCTGCTGGTGTTTATCATGAGACATATGACAAAAAGTACGAGTTCTCTGCAGAGGTATACTACAAGCATATTGACGATTATCTCAATTACCGCAGTTCTGCTGTTCTGTTGATGAATCCCCATCTTGAGACCGACGTTATCTCAACAAAAGGAAGAGCATACGGCTTAGAGCTGCAGGCTAAAAAACCTATTGGAAAGTTGAACGGATGGGTAAGCTATACATTCTCTCGCTCTCAGATCCGTCAAGACGACGAGAGGGTGGCAATGCCTCTGAACGATGGTGAATGGTACCCTTCCGAATATGACAGACCTCATGAGGTGAAGGCAGTGCTCAACCTGAAATTTACCGAGAGATATAGTCTTTCCAGCAACTTCAACTATGCCACAGGACGACCGACAACGTTACCTGCCGGCAAATATTACGACTCGTATAATCAGAAATACATGCCATATTATTCGGAACGCAACACCTATCGTATTCCTGACTACATACGCCTGGATCTTGCTTTTAATATAGAACCGACTCATAAATTGACGAGTTTCCTTCATACGTCGTTCTCGATAGGGGTATATAATGCTCTTGCCCGCAAAAATGCATATAACATCTATTATGTTAGCGAAGGTGAGGAAATAAAAGGGTATAAGTTGTCTGTGTTTGGCACTGCCATTCCATATGTTTCACTAAATATACGATTCAATTAGAATTGGGAAATTGAAATGAGAAAGATGAAGAAAACGCTATATACCGTGTTGTGCCTGATGGTTGGGGTATTTCCACTGTCGGGCTGTGTTGAAGAATATGAAGCAGACATTTCTTCAGAGGATTCCAACTTGCTCGTTGTTGAAGGCACAATATGTTCTTCTAAATTGAATAAGTTTTACCTGTCGCGTGCGCAAGCTTTAAATTCCTATACACCTCATATGGTATTGGGGGCTGTCGTCACAGTGCTTGGTACTGACGGCTCTGAATATAGGGCTCAGACAAACGGTGATTATTATGCCTGCTGGATTGACCGACTCTCGCCTGACGTGGAATATTATCTGCATATCGAGACTGATGGTGAAGTTTATGAATCTGAGCCTCAGAAACCTCTTCGTACAGAGAAGATTGCAGACGTAAGGGGGGAGCAGCTCACACCGGAAAGCACTATCGACGTGTTTATCACACCTGATGATCCTTTTGAACGTGATCTGGCGAATTACTATTCGTGGACATACGATGAGACATGGGAAGTTCGTCCAGAATGCAGGACTGTCATGTATTTCGATACAGAATATAAGACGCCTGTTTATGAGGATATCTATCACTTTCCTATGCGTGGATGGTTAGATGCAACAAGCTCGACAATCATGGTTGGTGCCAGTACCAATTACGACAGGCAGCACATCCAAGGACTCAAGTTGTATGAAATAAGCCGTAACGATTCCCGTATCTTTTATAGGTATAGCGGTCTGGTGCATCAACGTGCCATTTCAAAGGCGGAGTATGAGTATGAACTTGCCCGGCGTCAGGCTGGTTCTGAGATGGGGGGCTTGTTCACTCCGCAGCCGTCAGCCCTGCCTACCAATATCCGTTGCCTCACGTCACGCAAGCATGTGATAGGATTTGTAGGTTGCTCGTTAAATACGAGTGAATACAGGTTCTTCCTCAATGGCAATGAATATTCCAGTCGCCGTCCTTCAGGTGCTGGTCCCTGTATGTGGATCGATGACCCTAGTATGGATGAATGCTGCCAAATGGTTTATCGAGGTTTGTTCCTTTGTGAATGGGATAGTCCTGAAAGGTCGGTCGATGGTAAACTTCACACGGCATGGGCATTCATACATCAACTTGATATTAGATATAAATATGATAATGTATATCTTGAGGAACCTGATTTTTGGTCACTTAAAGAAAATGTAAGTTATTAAGATGAAAAGCAAAATATTGTTATTGACAGTTGCGATGGTGTTCGCCTTGAGCACTTTTGCTGAGACTGTTGAGACTGACCATGAATGGTATCTTGCTGGTGAGGCGATGAAAGTCAGCGTGACTATCGACGACGATAATGCATTGATTGCATATGCTGAATTGTGTGATACACATGGTTTGGCAGCTAGTGGCTTGGTGGGTCTTAATGGGGGAGTCGGAGAGAGTATTGTGGAACTGCCTTCTGACTTGCATAGCGGGTACTATGTGCTGTCTGTCTATACGCGTGACAACCCTCTTGTGTCTCATCGGCTTGTCGCTGTCGTTAATCCCCTTCGCAAGAGTGAGAGCGACGATATCGAATGGATAAGAGTCATGCATCCAGACTCGCTGAGTTATGCACAGGCAAGTAAAGGAGAAAGTGCGGACTTGATAGACCATAAAGATGTTGGTGCTAGTGAGAAGGAAGGTCATATCATAAAGGCCCGTGTCAAGAATGTATATGAAGGTAATACCTTTAGAGACAGTCAAATCCGTTCTTCTCTGAGCATCGTGGGGAAACAGATACATTATTTTGAGGGAAAGATGGAAAATGACTCCATGACAGTCTTCTATACCTATGGTCTCCATGGAAAACTGCCGATGGTCCTCTCTGCTATCTCATCCACAGGCGTGAGTCTGCCAATAGAGATCGTCAGTCCGTTTGCCACCTTGCTCCCGAAGAAACTCCCACATCTTTTGTTCCATTATCAGCGTAGTGAGATTGAAGACCGTTCTATTATTATGCAGCGACATCAAAGACTTCGGGTTCATGCTTCTGCGGAAATGACGGCGACAGCTTCAGGAACTTTATTAGACTATGACGAAATGGTGTTTGGCACCAAACCTGATATAACATACAATCTTGACGAGTACCGTCAGTTCCTTACGGTAAGGGAGGTTTTACTTGAGTATGTTATCGGTGTCGTGAAAAAGAAAGATAATGGTGTAACACAATTGTCTGTTCATAGAGATTCAGAGCACTACAGTAGCATGTTGCCAACATTGGTTCTGATCGATGGAATGCCAGTCAGCAACATAGAACAGCTTCTGAACTATGATGCCCGCCGTATTCACTATATTAACATCTACAATAGTCAGTACACATTCGGCTATGGCATATACGATGGCATCATATCGTTTGTTACACGTTCAGGACAACTCACAAACTATCCGACAGAGTTGAATGCACAGTATCTGGTATATGAATTTCCTGAATGAGGAAAATTAACTAAAGATTTTGTTGACTCATTGCCACTGTGGGAATGACTCGTTCGAATTAAAAGTATAAAAAATCTTAAATATTAGTGCGGGGGTTCGAAAAATATTGTGTAAATCACTATAAATTTGTACCTTTGCACCCGCAAAAGTGCGTATTGCGCTGGCCTGAGAGCTAACAATACCCTGATAAAGAGCAACTTAGCCTTCAAGAATGAAGTGGTTGAGGTTCCTTTTTAAGTGGGTTTGTATGCCTCGGATGGCAAAGATGACACTTAAAAAGGAATTTATTATATTTATAACATTATTAATTTTAAACTGAAATGCCAGGATTAATTGGAAGAAAAATCGGAATGACATCCGTTTTCAGTGCCGACGGTAAGAATGTACCGTGCACTGTTATCGAAGCTGGTCCTTGTGTTGTCACTCAGGTGAAGTCTGTCGAGAAGGATGGTTACAAGGCCGTTCAGCTCGCCTTCGGTGAGAAGAAGGAGAAGAATACCACCAAACCGATGATGGGTATCTTCAAAAAGGCTAATACAACACCAAAGGCCCACTTGGCCGAGTTCAAGTTTGACGAGGAGTACAACCTCGGCGACACTATCACCGTCGATATCTTCGAGGGTGCGGAGTTCGTAGATGTTGTCGGTACGTCTAAAGGTAAGGGATTCCAGGGCGTTGTGAAGCGTCATGGATTCGGTGGTGTAGGTCAGAGCACTCACGGTCAGGATGACCGTCTGCGTAAGCCGGGCTCCATCGGTGCCTGTTCTTATCCCGCCAAGGTGTTCAAGGGAATGCGTATGGGCGGTCAAATGGGAGGTGACAGAGTGACCACTCAGAACCTCAAAGTATTAAAGGTGATTCCGGAGCACAACCTGATTCTTATCAAGGGTAGCTGCGCTGGTTATAATGGTTCAACTGTATTAATCAACAAGTAAGATGGAAGTTAGCGTATTAAATATCAAAGGTCAGGAGACCGGACGCAAGGTAACTTTGAACGAGGCTATCTTCGGCATTGAACCTAATGACCATGTGATTTATCTGGATGTAAAGCAGTTTCTGGCCAACCAGCGTCAGGGAACTGCCAAGTCTAAGGAACGTAGCGAACTCTCTGGTTCTACCCGTAAGCTTGGTCGTCAGAAGGGTGGCGGCGGTGCTCGTCACGGTGATATTAATTCTCCGCTGCTGCGTGGTGGTGCTCGTGTGTTCGGTCCAACACCTCGTGACTACAGCTTTAAGCTGAACAAGAAGGTGAAGCAATTGGCCCGCAAATCGGCTCTTGCTTATAAGGCTCAGGAGAACGCTATCGTTGTAGTCGAAGACTTCACAATGGAGGCTCCTAAGACCAAGGAGTTCGTTGCAATTGCCAAAAATCTCAAGGTTGATGGCAAGAAGACCCTTTTCGTTCTTTCAGGTAAAAACAACAATGTGTATTTGTCGGCTCGCAATCTGCAGGGCACCGAGGTCATGGAGGCATCGCTTGTCAATACCTACAAGGTGCTGAATGCTGATGTGCTGGTGATTTCGGAGAAGTCTCTGGAGGTGATCGACGGTATCTTAAATAAGTAAAAGGAGACAAGAGATATGGCATTTATCATCAAACCCCTGGTCACTGAGAAGATGACCAAGATTACAGACAAGTCTTCTGTAGAGAAAACTTATAAGGTAAAGGGCGAGGAGCGTACTAAGAAGGCAGAGACCAAGTACGGTTTTATCGTGAAGCCTGAGGCTAATAAGTTGGAGATTAAGAAAGAGATCGAGAGCTTGTACAATGTAACCGTTCTCGACGTGAACACGTGCCGTTATGCTGGCAAGCGCTCTTCGCGCTATACTAAGGCAGGCCTGATTAAGGGTCAGAAGAACGCGTTCAAGAAGGCAATCGTTACTCTGAAGGAGGGCGACACAATTGATTTTTATAGCAATATTCAATAAAAAATGGCAGTACGTAAATTAAAACCCGTAACTCCGGGTCAAAGACACAAGATTATTGGCACGTTCGAGGATATTACTGCATCCGTGCCAGAGAAGTCTCTCGTTTACGGTAAGCGCTCTACCGGTGGTCGAAACAACACCGGTAAGATGACTGTCCGCTATATGGGCGGCGGCCACAAGAGGAAGTATCGTCTGATCGACTTCAAACGAGAGAAAGATGGTGTTCCAGCTGTAGTTAAGACAATCGAATACGACCCGAATCGTTCGGCCCGTATCGCTCTGCTTTTCTACGCTGATGGTGAAAAACGTTACATTATTGCTCCTAATGGACTGCAGGTAGGTGCAACCCTGATGTCAGGTGCTGAGGCAGTGCCCGAGGTTGGTAATGCTCTTCCACTTGCTAACATCCCCGTTGGTACCGTCATCCACAACATTGAGATGCGTCCCGGTCAGGGTGCCAAGCTTGTCCGTTCGGCTGGTAATTTTGCTCAGTTGACTTCTCGTGAGGGTAGTTATTGTGTAATCAAACTCCCATCAGGAGAGACTCGTCAGATTCTCTCTGCTTGTAAGGCTACTGTTGGTAGTGTAGGCAATTCAGACCACGCTCTTGAGCAGAGTGGTAAGGCAGGCCGTAGCCGTTGGCTTGGTCGTCGCCCGCACAACCGTGGTGTCGTGATGAACCCCCATGATCACCCGATGGGTGGTGGTGAAGGCCGTCAGTCTGGTGGACATCCGCGTTCACGCAAGGGTCTGTATGCTAAGGGCCTGAAGACTCGCGCACCGAAGAAGCTTTCAAACAAGTACATCATTGAAAGAGCTAACAAGAAGTAATCACGAAGTTAAACAAGAGTAAATTATGAGTCGTTCATTAAAGAAAGGTCCGTACATCAACGTATCACTCGAGAAGAAGATTCTCGCCATGAATGAGAGTGGTAAGAAGAATGTCGTCAAGACATGGGCCAGGGCATCAATGATCTCCCCGGACTTCGTGGGACACACTGTTGCAGTTCATAACGGTAATAAATTTATCCCTGTCTACGTTACTGAGAACATGGTTGGTCACAAGCTCGGTGAGTTCGCACCCACCCGTCGCTTCGGAGGTCACGCCGGTAACAAGAAGTAATCCCAGGGAAATTTAAGAATTAAGAATTTAGAATTAAGAATTAAAATGGGAGCAAGAAAACATATTAAGGCTGAAGAAAGAAAAGCAGCACTTAAGACACAGTATTTTGCCAAGCTGAAGGGCTGCCCCTCCTCACCCCGCAAGATGCGCTATGTCGTCGATATGGTTCGCGGCATGGAGGTGAATCGTGCATTGGGTGTGCTTCGTTTCTCGAAGAAGGCAGCAGCAGCTGATGTAGAGAAACTCCTCCGCTCGGCCATTGCAAACTGGGAAGCTAAGAATGACCGTAAAGCAGAGGATGGTGAACTGTTCATCACCCGCATCTTTGTCGACGAGGGTGTTACTATGAAGAGAATGAGACCGGCACCTCAGGGTCGTGGCTACCGCATCCGCAAGCGCAGTAACCATGTGACTTTGTTCGTTGACGCTAAAACTAATGACGTAAAAGAATAAGTATGGGACAGAAAGTAAATCCAATTAGCAACCGTCTTGGAATCGTTAGAGGTTGGGATTCAAATTGGTTCGGAGGCAAGGACTTCGGAGACAACCTGGTAGAGGATCAGAAAATCCGTAAGTACCTGAACGAGCGTCTGGCTAAAGCCAGCGTATCGAAGATTGTCATCGAACGCACACTGAAACTGGTCACCATTACGATCTGCACGGCTCGTCCGGGTATCGTCATCGGTAAGGGCGGACAGGATGTCGACAAGTTGAAGGAGGAGCTGAAGAAGCTCTATGATAAGGAGATTCAGATTAATATCTTTGAGGTGAAGCGCCCCGAGCTTGATGCAACGATTGTTGCCAACAACATCGCTCGCCAGGTAGAAGGCAAGATCGCTTACCGTCGCGCTATCAAGATGGCCATACAGAACACTATGCGTGCTGGTGCAGAGGGTATCAAAGTGTTGATTTCTGGTCGTCTGAACGGTGCAGAAATTGCACGCAGCGAGATGCTTAAAGAGGGTCGTACTCCGCTGCATACCTATCGTGCTGACATCGATTACTGTCATGCAGAGGCCTTGACGAAAGTCGGTCTGCTTGGCATTAAGGTATGGATCTGCCGTGGTGAGATTTATGGCGATGTGGACCTGACCCCGAACTTCGTTCAGGACAAGGGTGGTTCACGTGCTAACGCCGGTGGTGGCCGTGACAGAAAGTTCCGTAATAAGAAGAAGTAATCACGAATTAGAGAATTAGAGAATTATGTTACAGCCTAAAAGAGTAAGATATAGAAGACCTCAGGATGGACGCGGCAACAAAGGCAACGCTCACAGAGGTACGACGCTGGCTTTCGGCAGCTTTGGCATCAAGACAATGGACGCCAAGTGGATTGACAGCCGTCAGATTGAGGCAGCTCGTGTTGCCATCAACCGTTATATGAACCGTGAAGGTCAGGTGTGGATCCGTATTTTCCCAGACAAACCCATTACCCGCAAGCCTGCAGACGTGCGAATGGGTAAAGGTAAGGGTGATCCCGCAGGATGGGTTGCTCCCGTCACACCGGGCCGCATTCTCTTTGAAGTCGAGGGCGTTCCCTTTGAAGTGGCCAAGGAGGCACTCCGCCTCGGGGCACAGAAACTGCCTGTGAAGACAAAGTTTGTTGTTAGACGTGATTACGATAAAAACGCTTAATTGAGTATGAAGATTAAAGAAGTAAGAGAACTCGAGACCAAGGACTTGGCCGAGCGCATTGAGGCAGAGGTTGCAAAATACAACCAGATGAAGTTGAACCACGCCATCACTCCGCTTGAGAATCCTTCTCAGATTAAGACAGTTCGTCGTGATATTGCGCGTATGAAGTCAGAACTTCATCAGAGAGAACTTAATAAATAACAATGGTCCATATGGAAACAAGGAATTTAAGAAAGACAAGACAGGGTGTCGTTATCAGCAACAAGATGGATAAAACCATTGTTATTGCAGCCAAGTTCAAAGAGAAGCACCCTATTTATGGTAAGTTTGTCCAGAAGACAAAAAAGTATCACGCACACGACGAGAAGAACGAGTGCAACATCGGTGATACCGTGCTCATTATGGAAACCCGTCCTCTGTCGAAGACAAAGAGATGGAGATTAGTTCAAATCGTAGAAAAAGCTAAGTAATTATGATACAGACAGAAACCAGATTGACTGTTGCTGACAACAGTGGCGCACGTGAGGCTCTCTGCATCCGTGTGTTGGGTGGTACCCGCCGCCGTTATGCCAGCGTAGGTGACATCATCGTCGTCTCTATCAAGAACGCGATCCCTACAAGTGACGTGAAGAAGGGTGCAGTATCAAAGGCTTTGGTTGTTCGCACAAAGAAGGAAATCCGTCGTGCTGATGGCTCATATATCCGCTTCGACGACAATGCTTGTGTGTTGCTGAACAATGCCGGCGAGCTTCGTGGCAGCCGTATCTTCGGCCCTGTGGCCCGTGAGCTCCGCGCCGTGAACATGAAGGTCGTTTCTTTGGCACCTGAGGTACTTTAATATTTAAATTGTTAGAAAGAAATGGCAAAGTTCAAAATTAAGAAAAATGATACCGTCATCGTCCTGGCCGGTGAGGACAAGGGCAAGACGGGCAAGGTGCTGAAGGTTCTGACTGACAAGCAGCGTGCTCTCGTTGAAGGTGTTAATATGGTCAACAAGAGTGCGAAGCCGAGTGCCAAGAACCCTCAGGGTGGCTTCGTGAAAATGGAAGCTCCTATTCACATCTCGAATATTAGTTTGATTGATCCGAAAAGTGGCAAGGCTACCCGTGTCGCCATCAAGCGCGAGGGCAAGAAAGTCACCCGTATCGCTAAAAAGTCAGGGGAGGAGATTAAGTAATGGCAAATACAGCACAGTTAAAGGCAGAGTATAAGGAGAAGATTGCTCCGGCTCTGAAGAAGCAGTTCAACTACACATCGGCAATGCAGATTCCTGTTCTGAAGAAGATTGTCGTCAACCAGGGTCTGGGTGACGCTACGCAGGACAAGAAGATTATCGACGTGGCTATTAACGAGATCTCGGCCATCTGCGGCCAGAAGGCAGTGGCAACATATTCTAAGAAGGATATTGCTAACTTCAAGCTTCGTAAGAAAATGCCTATCGGTGTGATGGTGACCCTTCGTCGTGAACGTATGTATGAGTTTCTAGAGAAACTCGTCCGCATTGCTCTGCCCCGCATCCGTGACTTCAAGGGTATAGAGAGTAAGTTCGATGGTCGTGGCAATTACACATTGGGTATCCAGGAGCAAATTATCTTCCCGGAGATTAATATCGATTCAGTAGACCGAATTCAGGGTATGAACATCACCTTCGTAACCTCGGCACAGACCGATGAAGAGGGTTATGCACTTCTCAAGGCCTTCGGTCTTCCATTCAAGAACGCTAAAAACGATTAAAGAGATATGGCAAAGGAATCAATGAAAGCCCGCGAGGTGAAGCGTGCCAAGCTTGTAGCCCGCTATGCTGAGAAGCGTGCAGCCTTGAAGAAGATCATCGCAACTGCCGATGTCACTACCGAAGAGGGAGCTATGGCTGCTTATGAAGCTGCCCGCAAGCTACAGAGTATCCCCAAGAACGCAAACCCCATTCGTCTGCACAACCGTTGCAAGATTACGGGACGTCCAAAGGGTTACATGCGTCAGTTTGGTCTCTCCCGTATCCAGTTCCGTGAGATGGCATCAAGCGGTCTGATACCCGGTGTGAAGAAGGCCAGCTGGTAAAATTAGAAAGACAAAGTGATTTATTAATATTGTCGGGGTAGTCCCGATTAATTAAAAACATTATTTTTATGACAGATCCAATAGCAGATTATCTGACCAGACTCAGAAACGCGATTATGGCTCATCACCGTGTCGTGGAAGTTCCTGCGTCAAACTTGAAGAAGGAAATTACAAAGATCCTCTTCGAGAAGGGTTACATCCTCAACTACAAGTTTGTTGAGGATGGTCCTCAGGGCACCATCAAGGTGGCTTTGAAGTACGATCCCGCTACTCGTGAAAACGCTATCAAGTGCCTCAAGAGAGTGTCAACTCCGGGCCTTCGCCGTTACACGGGTTATAAAGACATGCCGAGAGTTATTAACGGACTTGGAATCGCCATTATCTCCACGTCCAAAGGTGTCATGACCGACAAGGAAGCTGCTGCCCAGAAGATTGGCGGTGAGGTTCTTTGCTACGTCTATTAATAGGAGGATAGTATATGTCAAGAATAGGAAAATTGCCCATTAGTATCCCCGCAGGCGTAACAGTCGCTCAGGACAAGGACGGTATCGTGACTGTAAAGGGTCCCAAGGGAGAACTTTCACAGAAAGTAGATTCCTCAATCAAAATGAAGGTCGATGATGGACACATCACTTTCGAGATAGATGAGAAGAGTCCTGTCAACATTAAACAGAAGCAGGCTTTTCATGGTCTCTATCGTGCACTTGTCAACAATATGGTTGTCGGTGTGAGTGAGGGTTACAAAAAAGAAATGGAACTTGTCGGTGTTGGCTATCGTGTTTCCAACCAAGGTAACATCATCGAGTTCTCATTAGGTTATACACACCCTATCTTTATCCAACTTCCGAAAGAAGTGAAAGTAGAGACCAAGATGGAGCGTAACCAGAATCCTCAGATTATCCTCGAGTCATGTGACAAGGCATTGCTCGGTCTGATCTGCGCTAAAATTCGTTCTTTCCGTATGCCTGAGCCTTATAAAGGAAAGGGTATCTTGTTCAAGGGTGAGGTTATCCGTCGTAAGTCGGGTAAGTCAGCCTCAGCGAAGTAATCTAATTAAGAATTAAGAATTAAGAATTAAGAGATTATGACAACAAAGAAAATAGAAAGACGAATTAAGATTAAATATAGAATTCGCAAGAACGTATTCGGTACTGCCGAGCGTCCCCGTCTGAGCGTGTTCCGCTCTAACAAACAGATTTATGCTCAGGTGATTAATGATTTGGAAGGTAAAACACTCGCATCTGCATCTTCTTTAGGTTTGGAGGCTATGCCGAAGATTCAGCAGGCTGAGAAGGTTGGTGAGCTTTTGGCCAAGAAGGCCCAGGATGCAGGTATCAGCGCCGTTGTGTTTGACCGTAATGGCTATCTGTATCATGGCCGTGTCAAGTCTTTGGCTGACGCAGCTCGTAAAGGTGGACTTAAATTCTAAACGATTATGGCAATGAAAAATGTTAAAGTAAATAGTGACGTAGAGTTGAAAGACAGATTGGTTGCCATCAACCGTGTAACGAAGGTTACCAAGGGAGGTCGCACCTTTACATTCGCAGCCATTGTTGTTGTTGGTGACGGCAACGGCATCATCGGTTGGGGCCTGGGTAAGGCTGGCGAAGTTACCGCCGCCATCGCTAAGGGTGTAGAGGCAGCCAAGAAGAATCTTGTGAAAGTTCCTGTGCTTAAGGGTACCATCCCCCATGAGATGGAAGCTCGCTTCGGTGGTGCTCAGGTATTCCTCAAGCCTGCGGCTGCCGGTACCGGAGTCGTGGCTGGTGGTGCCATGCGCGCCGTGTTGGAGAGTGTTGGTATCAAGGATGTGCTAGCCAAGTCTAAGGGGTCTTCAAACCCTCACAATTTGGTGAAGGCTACCATTGTGGCTTTAAGTCAGATGCGCGATGCCTACACAATAGCAGGAACCCGTGGTATCAGTATGGAAAAGGTATTTAGAGGATAAAGGAGAAATAGACTATGGCAACAATTAAGATTAAGCAGATAAAGAGTAAGATCGGTTATCCTGTTGATCAGAAGCGTACGCTTGTGGCCCTCGGCCTGCGTAAGATCTCTCAGGTTGTTGAAGTTGAGGATACTCCTTCAATCCGTGGTATGATCCGCAAGGTTCACCATCTCGTGACCGTTATTGACTAATAGCAACAATTTAAAAGTAGATTCGATTATGAAACTGAATAATTTAAAGCCGGCAGAAGGCTCAACACACTCACGTCGTCGTATCGGTCGCGGACCTGGTTCTGGTCTCGGTGGTACTTCTACCCGTGGTCACAAAGGTGCCAAGGCCCGTTCTGGTTATAAGAGGAAGATTGGTTTCGAAGGTGGTCAGATGCCATTGCAGCGTCGTCTCCCGAAGGGTGGCTTCAAAAACATCAACCATAAGGAGTATTTCGCAGTGAACCTTTCAACACTCCAGAAACTGGCTGAGGAGAAAAATCTTACGAAGATTGGCTTGGAAGAGCTCAAGGCTGCAGGCCTGACCAATGGAAAGGAGTTGGTGAAGGTACTTGGCAATGGTGAAATTAAAGCCAAAATCGAGGTTCAGGCTCACGCATTCTCAAAGACTGCCGAGGAAGCTATCAAGGCAGTTGGTGGTAACGCAACAAAAATCTAAACAGTAATGAAGAAGTTAATAGAGACACTAAAGAACATCTGGAAGATTGAGGATCTGCGTCAGCGCCTCCTCATCACACTTCTGTTTGTGGCGATTTATCGTTTTGGCTCGTTTGTGGTACTTCCTGGTATCAATCCTGCCATGTTGAGCCAGCTGCAGTCACAGACTGCCGGCGGTCTGATGTCGTTGCTTGATATGTTCTCTGGTGGTGCTTTTTCCAATGCGTCCATTTTTGCACTTGGAATTATGCCTTACATCTCTGCTTCTATCGTTATGCAGCTTCTCGCCGTTGCTGTACCTTATGTACAGAAGATGCAGCGTGAAGGCGAGAGCGGTCGTAAGAAAATCAGTATGTACACCCGTTGGTTGACAGTGGCTATCCTGCTGTTTCAGGCTCCGGGTTACCTGATGAACTTGAAGATGCAGGCAGGAGCAGCCCTTGCACAGGGTATCTCTTGGTCTGTTTTCATGGTACCGGCCGTCATTATCCTTTCCGCAGGAAGTATGTTTATCCTGTGGTTGGGTGAGCGCATTACCGATAAAGGTATAGGAAATGGTATCTCACTGATCATTATGATTGGTATCATCGCCCGTCTGCCTCAGGCATTCATCCAGGAGCTGACTTCGAGATTTACCGCTATCTCTGGTGGAGGTCTGGTGATGTTCCTCGTCGAGATTATCATTCTCTATGCAGTTGTATGTGCATCTATTGTTCTCGTGCAAGGTGTCCGCAAGGTGCCTGTGCAGTACGCAAAGCGTGTTGTGGGCAATCAGCAAGTGGGTGGTGCGCGTCAGTACATCCCCTTGAAACTCTTCGCAGCCAATGTGATGCCAATCATCTTTGCTCAAGCACTTATGTTCATCCCGCTGACGCTCGTTCAGTATTCAGCTCCCGAGAATGCCAGTTGGTTTGTGCGTACGATGCTTGATCATCACAGCTGGACCTACAACATCATTTTCGCCTTGCTGATTATCGCATTCACATATTTCTATACGGCTATTACGCTCAACCCGACGCAGATGGCCGAAGACATGAAGCGTAACAACGGATTTATTCCTGGTGTAAAGCCGGGTAAGGAGACTGCGGAGTATATCGATACTGTAATGTCGCGTATTACACTCCCTGGTTCGCTGTTTATAGCCTTCATCGCTGTGATGCCGGCTTTGGCAAGCCTGTTGAATGTGCAGGATGCCTTCTCTCAGTTCTTTGGTGGAACATCACTGCTGATTCTGGTCGGTGTAGTGCTTGATACACTTGCACAGATTGAGAGTCATCTGCTGATGCGCCACTATGACGGTCTGCTCTCTTCTGGCCGTATCCACGGCCGTGGCATGGCAGCTTACTAGTCTTCTATGAAAATCTATCTGAAGACTGAAGATGAGATTGAGCTGATGCGTCAAGCTAACCAACTCGTTGGTAAGACCCTTGGCGAATTAGCAAAGCATATTAAGCCTGGAGTAACGACCCTCCAGTTGGACAAAGTCGCCGACGAGTTCATTCGTGACCATGGTGCCGTTCCGACTTTCAAGGGCTTCCCTAATCCATATGGAGGGCCGTTTCCTGCAAGCATTTGTACGTCTGTCAATGATGTCGTCGTACATGGGGTGCCCAATGAGCGTACTGTGCTCAAAGAAGGAGACATTATTTCTGTTGATTGTGGCACATTCCTAAATGGCTTCAATGGCGATTCTTGCTACACATTCTGTGTGGGTGAAGTAGCCGAAGAAGTCCGTCAACTGCTGAAGACTACGCGAGAGTCGCTCTATCTGGGTATCCAGCAGGCTGTAGCAGGAAAGCATCTGGGTGATATCAGTAGTGCTGTACAAGACCACTGTGAGGCACAAGGATATGGTGTCGTACGCGAACTTACCGGTCATGGTATCGGTCGTGAGATGCACGAGGATCCGCAGGTGCCCAACTATGGTAGACGGGGCAATGGTGTCATGCTGAAAGCTGGAATGTGTATCGCTATCGAACCGATGGTTACTATGGGTGATCATTCAATATGGCTCGATCAAGATCGTTGGTCAGTACGTACTCGTGACGGGAAACCTGCAGCCCACTTTGAGCATACTATCGTCGTTCGGCGTGGCCAGGCTGAGATCTTGTCCTCTTTCGAGGAAATAGAGAAAGTAGAAGGTTATTTATATTGAATTATATGGCAAAACAATCCGCTATTGAGCAGGACGGGACTATCGTTGAGTCGTTGTCGAACGCGATGTTTCGTGTAGAACTGGAGAATGGAGTTCAGATTATTGCGCATATCTCCGGTAAGATGAGAATGCACTACATCAAAATCCTACCTGGAGACAAAGTGAAGGTTGAGATGAGTCCTTATGATCTGACGAAAGGAAGAATTGTATTCAGATACAAATAAACAAAAAAGTAAATATGAAGACAAGAGCATCATTGAAGAAGCGTACCCCTGATTGTAAGATTGTACGTCGCAAGGGTCGCCTGTTCGTAATCAACAAGAAGAACCCGAAGTATAAAATGCGTCAGGGCTAATGTTAAATAAGCATAAAATGTGCGGAGGTTTGAGAAAATCTTCGTACCTTTGCATGCTTTTTAGCAGAATTTCGAAATTACAAGTTATTTAATTTATCTTTTTTATTAACAAATGGCAATAAGAATTGTTGGAGTAGATTTGCCCCAGAATAAGCGTGGCGAAATCGCATTGACCTATATCTATGGTATTGGTCGAAGTAGTTCAGCAAAGATATTGGATAAGGCAGGTGTCAGCCGCGACCTCAAGGTTAGCGAGTGGAGTGACGATCAAGCAGCCAAAATCCGTGAAATTATCGGCGCTGAATTCAAAGTAGAAGGTGATCTTCGTAGTGAGATCCAGTTGAACATCAAGCGACTGATGGATATCGGTTGCTATCGTGGCGTACGTCATCGTAACGGTCTCCCCGTTCGCGGTCAGAGTACTAAAAATAATGCTCGCACCCGTAAGGGAAAGAAGAAGACTGTTGCCAACAAGAAGAAGGCTACGAAGTAAAATTTAAAAGTTTCAGTTTAAAGTTTACAGATTACAGTTATGGCAAAGAAAACAGTCACTTCTAAAAAAAGAAACGTGAGAGTCAACGCCATTGGCCAACTTCACGTTCATAGTTCTTTTAATAACATTATCGTTTCACTGGCCAATGATGAAGGTCAGGTTATCTCTTGGTCGTCGGCCGGTAAAATGGGCTTCCGTGGTTCTAAGAAAAATACCCCGTATGCAGCTCAGATGGCAGCCGAGGATTGTGCAAAGGTTGCATACGATCTGGGTCTGCGCAAAGTAAAAGCTTATGTGAAGGGTCCCGGTAATGGTCGTGAGTCAGCTATTCGCGCCATTCATGGTGCAGGTATCGAGGTGATGGAGATTATCGACGTAACTCCGCTGCCCCACAACGGATGCCGTCCTCCGAAGCGTCGTCGTGTATAATGAATTTTTATTTTATAGATTATGGCAAGATATATAGGACCGAAATCAAAAATTGCGCGTCGTTTTGGCGAGCCCATCTTCGGCGCAGACAAAGTTTTGTCCCGTAGGAACTTCCCCCCGGGACAGCATGGCAATAATCGTCGTCGCAAGATGTCGGAGTATGCTGTCATGCTGGCAGAGAAGCAGAAGGCCAAGTATACTTATGGAGTGCTTGAGCGTCAGTTCCGTATTATGTTTGAGAAAGCTGCCAAGGCTGACGGTATTACCGGTGAGGTACTGCTACAGCTTTTGGAGAGTCGACTCGACAATGTGGTGTTCCGTTTGGGTATAGCTCCTACTCGTGCAGCTGCCCGTCAGCTCGTGGGTCACAAGCATATCACTGTTGATGGCAATGTGGTGAATATCCCATCATTCCAAGTTAAGCCTGGTATGATTGTTGCTGTTCGCGAGAAGTCAAAGTCTCTCGAAGTGATTGAGGCTGCCCTTGCTGGTTTTAACCACAGCAAGTACCCCTGGATCGAATGGGATGACAATGCAAAGGGTGGCAAGTTCCTGCACAAGCCCGAGCGTGCTGACATTCCTGAGAACATTAAGGAACAGTTAATCGTTGAGTTGTACTCTAAGAACTAAAATCATTTAAATTAATGGCGATATTAGCATTTCAAAAACCCGATAAAGTTGTAATGTTGGAATCCAGTGACAAGTTCGGCAAGTTCGAATTTCGTCCTCTGGAGCCCGGTTTCGGTGTGACCATCGGAAACGCGCTGCGCCGCATACTTCTTTCATCGCTTGAGGGTTATGCCATCAACACCATTCGTATCGCTGGTGTTGAGCATGAGTTCTCCTCAGTACCTGGTGTAAAGGAAGACGTGACCAACATTATCTTGAATCTTAAACAAGTGAGGTTCAAGCAAGTTGTAGAAGAATTCGAGAACGAGAAAGTCAGTATCACGGTCGAGAATTCTACAGAATTCAAAGCCGCTGACATCGGCAAGTATCTGACCGGATTTGAGGTGCTGAATCCCGATTTGGTGATTTGTCATTTAGATTCGAAGGCATCCATGCAGATTGACCTGACCATCAACAAAGGTCGCGGTTATGTACCCGCAGATGAGAATCGCGAGTTCTGTACCGATGTCAATGTCATTGCCATCGATTCCATATACACGCCGATTCGTAACGTTAAGTACGCTGTAGAACCCTATCGTGTTGAGCAAAAGACCGACTACGACAAGCTCGTGCTTGAGGTTACGACGGATGGTTCCATTCACCCGAAAGATGCCCTGAAAGAGGCCGCTAAGATTCTCATCTATCACTTCATGCTTTTCTCTGATGAGAAGATCACCCTTGAGAATACAGATACCGAGGGTAATCAGGAGTTTGATGAGGAAATCCTTCACATGCGCCAATTGCTTAAGACTCGTCTCGTCGACATGAACCTCTCCGTTCGTGCCCTCAACTGCCTGAAGGCTGCTGATGTAGAGACACTTGGCGATCTGGTGCAGTACAACAAGACCGACCTTCTGAAGTTCCGCAATTTCGGTAAGAAATCGCTCACTGAGCTTGATGATTTGCTCGAGAGTCTGAATCTGTCGTTTGGAACCGATATTTCCAAGTATAAACTGGACAGGGAGTAAAGTTAGTGTACAGCTTGACAACGTACATTATCCCTTTACGAAGTGCCCAATAAAAGCAAGTAAGAAAAAATGAGACATAATAAGAAATTCAATCATCTCGGTCGTACTGCCAGTCACCGTAGTGCCATGCTTGCTAACATGGCCATTTCGCTGATCATGCACAAAAGAATCACTACGACCGTCGCCAAGGCAAAGGAACTCAAGAAGTATGTAGAGCCGTTGGTTACTAAGGCCAAAGAAGACTCCACCAACTCTCGCCGTGTAGTGTTCAGCTACCTTCAGAACAAAGAAGCTATCAAGGAACTCTTCGGTGAAGTTGCTCAGAAGGTTGGCAACCGTCCCGGTGGTTATACCCGCATCATCAAGCTTGGTACTCGTCAGGGTGATGCTGCTCAAGTTTGCTTCATCGAGCTCGTCGACTTCGATCCTGAGATGGCTAAAGATACTAAGAAGAAGTCTACTCGTCGTTCTCGCAAGTCAGCTTCGAAGGCTGATGCTGCAGCCCCTGCAGAAGCACCTGTAGCTGAGAAAGCAGAAGCAGAGGCTCCCGCAGTTGAGGAAGCTCCTGCAGCAGAAGAGCCCAAGGCCGAGTAAAAGTATCTTGCTAATTGATAATTAATCCCGAAAGACTGTGTGCTTTCGGGATTTTTTGTTTTGTACGAAACCATTATCCATAATAAGCATGTCTTTTTTGTTCACCTACTAATCCTAAAGTGTTGTTTTTCGCAGAAATGTTACATGCCGAATGAAGATAAATGAATAATCATGATGATAATAGGAGAATTATTGTTACTTTTGCGGCATACATACAAAATTATTACTTATGGCAAGCAGCGCGGATTTTGTACAGTACATCGCAGACCAGTGTAGTGGGGCAGGGGAGATTGTCGCCAAGAAAATGTTTGGCGATTATGGCATCTATTGCAATGGAAAGATATTCGGACTTGTCTGTGACGACTGTTTCTATCTGAAGCCGACGGAGACAGGTAGGAAAATGTTGAAAGTGGTGGATTTGCGTCCGCCTTACGAAGGGGCAAAGGATTATTTCTACATCTCTGATGTCGACAACCGTGACTATTTGTCCGCTCTTGTTCGTGAGACATATAAGGAACTGCCAGAACCGAAGCTGAAGAAGAAACGTTAGCGCATGAAGGACTACCCCGATAGGATGACGCCTGAGCAGGCAAGGATGTTTCGTGACGATGTGTTGAACATTGTCTCGCAAATTCCTTGTGGAAAGGTGACGACCTACGGGCACATCGCAGCCTTGGCCGGCTGGCCGAGTCATTCGCGGATGGTAGGAAGGACATTGAGATATTCCCCGGAGGCAGAGAAATTGCCGTGTCATAGGGTTGTGAATATAGAAGGTCGGACAGCCCCAGGATGGAGCCGTCAGCGTTCTTTGCTGGAAGCAGAGGGTGTTCGCTTCAAAGTCAATGGCCATGTGGAAATGAGCCGTTACCTGTGGGAGCCGGATTTAAGTGACGAGTGAATATTGGTGTTATAATAAACAGATATGGGAAAGTTTGAATTGATGGCGCTGGCTTATGCGCCCGAGGCCTTAGAGCCGGTGATTAGTCGTGAGACCATTGCTTTTCATCATGGAAAGCACTTGGCGGCTTATGTGAATAACCTTAACGGATTGCTGGAAGGCAGCGGATTCGAGGATGCTACACTTGAGGAAATCGTGTGTAAAGCTCAAGGTGGTATTCTCAATAATGCTGGGCAGATCCTGAACCACGAACTTTATTTCGGACAGTTCTGCGCACCCCAGGCCGGCAATCGGCCCTCTGGAAAACTTGCAGAGGCCTTCGTTCGCGACTTCGGTTCGTTTGAGGCATTCAAGGAGGAATTCCAAAAGAAGGGTGCTACGCTCTTTGGCTCTGGATGGGTATGGCTTTCTGGCGATAAGGATGGCAAGCTGCATATTACGCAAGAGACTAATGCGGCTAATCCCGTGCAGAAGGGTCTGAAGCCGCTGCTGACCTTCGACGTCTGGGAGCACGCCTACTATCTTGATTATCAAAACCGCCGTCCCGACCATCTTGCTGCTCTTTGGCAGATTATTGACTGGAAGGTCATAGAGAAGCGCTATGCCTAAGATTCTGTCGGCGAAGGATGTCATCGCCTATATGGAGACGCTGCGCAATGATGAGCAGCGGAGGATACTTATGGGCTTTTTTAAGACTGGACTAGGAGAATATGGGGAGGGCGATGAGTTCTTGGGCCTGAAAGTGCCGCAGACCAGAGAAGTAGTCAAAGCTGTTGCAAAAGATTTCCCGTTGAGTCAGGTTCCTGAGTTGCTGATGAACCGTTGGCATGAAGTGAGGCTCTGTGGTCTCTTGATACTTGTCTCAAAGTTTGAGAAACTGGCCACTAAGCGTCTTGAGAACAATGTCGAGGCCATCAAGGAGCGCGATGAAATCCTATCTATGTATCTGCAATACGCTGAACAAGCTAACAATTGGGACTTGGTGGATCTCTCTGTACCCAAAATTTTGGGGCATTGGCTGCTGCTGCCATCTAATCTTGGCGATAGGGATTATAAGACTAAGGTGCTCGACGTACTGGCTCAGAGCTCCTGTTTGTGGAAACAGCGCATGAGCATGGTGTGTTCGTGGAAGACCTCGCAGCAGGGCGACCCCTCATGGTGCCTGCGCTATGCTGAGATACATTTGCATCATCCGCACGACCTGATGCATAAGGCTGTGGGCTGGATGCTTCGGGAGATGGGTAAGCGATGCTCGATGGAAATGCTGAGAGATTTCCTCCGCCAGCATGCCCATGAGATGCCCCGCACCATGCTCCGCTACGCCATTGAGAAGATGCCGGAGCATGAACGCCAGGAGTGGATGTGTGTTCGGAAGTGATTTATAGACAGGTGGCGAACATCTGCCGATACGCCTCTACCTTCTTGTCGAAGGCCAACGGGTAGGCGCGAGAGGAAGAAGGAAGGCGATAGAGGACGACCTCACCACCAACTCCACCTTCTGGAGGGCTGGAAGAAACACCAGCGGTAAGCGTGGGAATGACAACCGAGGTGTTGACCTTCGGAATTTCTTCTATGCCGAGCGACGCACAGATGGTCTCCGTAGCCTTCTCGCCCGTTGTGACAATGACGCGAAGGCGGGGCAATTGTTGAATCAATGCGCGGATGTCTGTAGGCTCTACCACTTCCAGAAACTTGTCGGAAGCGTTATCCTGCAGGCGGCGGATGGCCGTAGAGGTATCGAAGAACGCAAGCCCCTTCTCCTTGCAGAATGCTACGATCGCGTCAATCTTGAAGCGCTTGTTCTCCAAATCTACGAAGTGGTTCTTGTCACCAAAGAACAGCTGACCCTCGATTCTCCAGTGGTCATTGATGAAGTTGGGATAGTAGAAATCCATGCACCACCGCTTTCGCTGTGGTGGAAAGCTTCCCAGGAACAGCACCTTCGCATTCTCAGGCAGGAATGGGCGCAGCGGATGATACTCTACTCCGTCCTTGCTCCGCGCAATGTTTTCTGTGTTCAGATAGGAAGTCATGGCTTTACAGGCATTCCCGCCTCTTTCCAGGCGATGATGCCGCCCTTCAGGTTCACGCACTTGTAGCCTTCAGCTGCCAGTCGGGTAGCGGCAGAGGCAGAGCGACGCCCACTACGGCAATAGACGGCAATCGTCTTCGAATCGGGTAGGGCAGCCTTAGACTTTTCCATGAAATCACTCTGCCCCTGGTCGATGTTGAGCGCCCCGGCAAGATGACTCTCTGCGAATTCTTCTGCAGTACGCACGTCCAACACTACGACGTTAGAATCGTTCATCAGCTTCTCGAACCCCGTCACGTCGACATTCTCAAAATCCTCCTGGCCGCAGGCCGTCAGGCCCAGCATGGCCAGTAAACAAGTAATCAACTTTTTCATATTCATGCTTTTGCCGCAAAGTTACACATTTCTATTCAATTATAGTGCGTTTTACCTGAAAAACAATCAAATGTGCCGTCTTTTTACATTCTGGCCTCCGTTTTCTTAGCGATAATCGGCAGTTGCATACCTATATGCTTGCATGTAAAACATTTTCGCTTCGCTGAAACTCACCTGAAAATCGCCTGAAACGCCCAAAAACCGTGTGTTGGAGTTTAGTTAGGGTAAAGTCGGAGTTTAGTCTAAGTAAAGTCCCACTTTAGTCTATCTAAACTCTGGGTTTGGTCTGTCTAAAGTCTTAGTGCGAAACGGGCTTGCACGTAATGTAAAGAATCTTCGCATTGTCCTTGGACGCTCTTTTCCCGATATAGGGTTTCCCCTATCAATTTTTGGGGAAAATCCTCTTGTGGTTTGAAGATAAATATTTACCTTTGCAACGTCGAACAATTAAACATGTGGTAGTTATGAAGAAGGTATTACTATTCTCAGTTTGCGTTCTGCTGCTTATGAGCAGCTGTGGAACTTATGCAGGATCAGGCGCCGTTACTGGTGGCAGCTTCGGCTCCATCATCGGTTCTGCTGTCGGAGGCATCTCCGGCGGATGGCGTGGCAGTCATGTAGGTTCTCTCATCGGTATGGCAGGTGGTGCCGTGGTTGGTGCAGCGATAGGCTCTGCTGCCGACAGAGCTGAGCAGCAGAGGTATGAGGAGTATGCCCAGCAGCGTCGTTATGAGGACTACCGTCGTACTCGGGCCAGTGAGCGTCGTATGTCGCAGTATGGTCAGAACGATGACCAGCATCGTGGCTACGGCAATGACCAAAGTGGTTTCGACAGCAGCAATAGTGGGGATGACCGTCTGTATGGTTTTGGTGAGGATTTCAATGCCAGGCCCGACAGCATCAGTGTGACTGCATTGTCACTGCCCGCCATAGAGATCCGCAATCCTCATCTCATCGATGCCACCCGCGACGGTATGCTGAGCCGTGGCGAGGAGATAAGGATGGTGTTCGAGGTGTATAACAATTCGCAGAAGCCTGTCTTCCATATTCAGCCCACGGTGGCCGAGGTCACAGGCAACAAGCATATCCGCGTCTCAGAGAATGTCCTTGTAGAGAGTATTTTACCAGGCAGAGGCATCCGCTACACGGCAGTTGTCAAGGCCGATGACCGTCTTAAGGACGGCGAGGCTATCATCCGCATCGGTGTCCTCCTCCAGAACAAGGAGGTCGTCTCGCAGTCAAGAGAGTTCTCTATCCAGACGAGCAGATAATAATGCGTGGCCTTTATTCTTTTTCTTTCTGTTGTTTCTTCTTGTACTGATCCCTCAGTTCCATCCATATAGGCTTGGTGTCTGAGCCTTCATTCGTGCCGATGTCAAACTCCGGCAGGTCGATGATATTCTCTGGCTTGAAGGGAATGTTCGCAGAATTATAGCGTTCTACAGTGACCGGTGCGATACCCTGGGCAATGATGCCAAGTTCACGTGCAGCTCGTACGGAGAGGTCGATGATGCGGCCTTTGACGTAGGGTCCCCGGTCTGTTACCCTGACAATGACTTCCTTGCCGTTGGCTGGGTTTGTCACCCGTAGCAAGGTGCCGAAAGGGTAAGTGCGGTGGGCGCAGGTGAGGCTGTCGTGGTGTAGACGCTCACCACTGGCCGTCTGCCGGCCCGTGAATTTCTTGGCATAGAAAGACGCCTTGCCTTTCTGAACGCCTTGGGCGTTCAGAAGAGGAAGGAGGAAAGAGGAAAGAGGAAAGAGAATACCAATAGTCAGTATTGATATTCGTGACGGCCTCTTTTTGCAGAATCTTTTACCTCTGTTATTGCCAGATTCCTGTCCCTCTATTAATCTCTTTCCACTTTCCACTTTCCTCTTTCCACTATACAACACCCTGTGCCAGCATGGCTTTTGCAACCTTCATGAAACCGGCGACATTGGCGCCTTTCACGTAATTGACATAGCCGCTGGGCTCTTGGCCATACTTCACGCACTGTGCATGGATGCCTGTCATAATCTGGTGCAGCCGCTGGTCGACTTCTTCTGCTGTCCACGACATGCGCATGGAGTTCTGTGTCATCTCCAGACCGCTGGTGGCCACACCGCCGGCATTGACTGCCTTGCCAGGAGCGAAAAGCTGTCCGGCGGCAATGAACTTATTGACGGCTTCGGCCGTACAGCCCATATTCGACACCTCGGCGACGCACAGCGGCTTGTTGGCCAGGATGGCGTCGGCATCGGCACCGTTGAGCTCGTTCTGCGTAGCACAAGGAAGGTAGATGTCGGCCTTCTGCTCCCACGGTTTCTTGCCGGCGAAGAAAGTGGCTCCCTCAAACTCCTCCTCATAGGGCTGGCATACGTCATTGCCAGAGGCACGCAGCTCAAGCATGTACTCGATCTTCTCAGCATCAAGACCAGCCGGGTCGTAAATATAGCCGTCAGGGCCGCTGATGGTAATGACCTTTGCACCTAGCTCGGTAGCTTTCTTGGCAGCTCCCCAAGCTACATTGCCGAAGCCTGACAGGGCCACGGTCTTACCCTTGATGTCGAGGCCGTGGGTCTCCATCATGTGACGCACGAAATAGAGGGCTCCGAAGCCTGTGGCTTCAGGGCGTAGGATAGATCCGCCCCATTCCATGCCCTTGCCTGTGAGGGTGGCACCATGGAACTGACTGGTCAGACGCTTGTATTGTCCGAAGAGGTAGCCTATCTCGCGGGCTCCCACGCCGATATCTCCGGCAGGAACGTCCATGTCGGGACCGATGACTTTATAGAGTTCTGTCATGAACGACTGGCAGAACTTCATGACCTCGTTGTCGCTCTTGCCGCGGATGGAGAAGTCGGAGCCTCCTTTGCCGCCGCCCATGGGCAGTGTGGTCAATGCATTTTTGAACGTCTGTTCGAAGCCAAGGAATTTCAGGATGGAGAGATTCACCGACGAGTGGAAACGCAACCCACCCTTGTAGGGGCCGATGGCACTGTTGAACTGCACGCGGTAGCCGATGTTCACCTGTACCTCTCCCTTGTCGTCAACCCAGGGCACTCGGAAAGTAATGATACGCTCGGGCTCTACAATGCGCTCGATAATCTTGGCTTTCTCAAACTCGGGGTGCTGGTTGTAGACGTCCTTAATCGACTCCAACACCTCTCTTACTGCTTGTAAGAACTCCTGTTCGCCCGGATGTTTCTGCTCCAGGCTTTGCATGATTTTTTCTACTTCCATAGTCTTTAAAGATCTTTAGTCATTATCATAATGTAACGAATAATGGTGCAAATATAGAAAAAATATCGGTACCTTCCAAGGAAAGTACCGATTATTTTTGTTTTGTAAGTTACATTTTGTTAAATTATATCTTCGCCAGCGCCTGTTTGATGTCGTCGAGGATGTCTTCCACGTCTTCTATGCCGACACTAAGGCGAATCAAATCAGGGGCCACACCTGCCTCGCGCAACTGCTCATCGGAGAGCTGACGATGGGTGTGAGAGGCAGGATGAAGCACACAGGTGCGTGCATCGGCCACGTGGGTCACGATGTTGATCATCTCCAGAGAGTCCATCCACTTGATGGCTGTCTCGCGGTCACCCTTCAGGCCAAAGGCGATGACGCCACATGACCCTTGGGGCAGGTACTTCTGACCAAGAGTGTAGTAGGCATCGTCTTTCAGACCGCAATAGTGCACCCAGGCCACCTTTTCGTTGTCGTGCAGGAACTCGGCCACCTTCTGGGCGTTCTTGCAGTGCTGGGCCATACGCAGATGGAGCGACTGCAGACCGAGGTTCAGCAGGAAGGAGTTCTGCGGTGCAGGTATCGAACCGAGGTCGCGCATCAGCTGTGCCACAAGCTTCGTGCAGTAGCCCATCTTGCCGAAGGCCTTCACATAGGTCAGTCCGTGGTACGAATCATCGGGTGTGCAGAGTCCGGGGAATTTGTCTGCATGGTCAAGCCAAGGGAAGTTGCCGCTGTCAACGACACATCCGCCTACCTGCGTAGCAAAGCCGTCCATATATTTAGTAGTTGAGTGGGTGACAATGTCGGCACCCCATTCAAACGGCCGGCAGTTGATGGGTGTGGCAAATGTATTGTCGACAATCAGAGGAACACCGTTCTTGTGGGCAATCTTGGCGAAGCGCTCAATATCGAAGACAGCGCAGCCGGGGTTAGAGATTGTCTCGCCGAACACCGCCTTGGTGTTAGGACGGAAGGCGGCCTGAATCTCTTCGTCAGATGCCTCTTGTGAGATAAACGTGCTGTCGATGCCCAGTTTTTTTAGTGTCACACCGAAGAGGTTATAGGTGCCGCCGTAAATTTCGTTCGAAGTGATGAAATGGTCACCCGCCTCACAAATATTGAAAAGAGCATAGAAGTTGGCTGCTTGTCCCGAGGAGGTCAGCACAGCCCCCACGCCACCCTCCAGAGCTGCAATCTTTGCCGCCACGGCGTCATTGGTAGGATTCTGCAGGCGAGTGTAGAAATAGCCCTCCTTCTCGAGGTCAAACAACTTTGCCATCTCGTCAGAGTCGTCGTACTTGAATGTCGTACTTTGGATGATGGGCAGTTCAATCGGTTCTCCGTTCTTGGCCTTGTACCCTGCCTGTACGCAGAGTGTGCCTTGTTTCAGTTTCTTCATCTTTTATCTTTTTTAAGCAATCTGACTGCAAAGATACTGCAAATTGCGTAAAAAAACAAATATTCTTTGAGTTTTCACCATTTGCTTTTACCTTTTTTCGTATCTTTGCGGCGAATAACCGAATATCAACTACAATAACTGGATTATGATGAGAAGAAAAGCTTTTTTCCTGTCGTTCCTTGTTTCAGTAACAATGACGGCTCAAGACTTCCGATTGAATGCTGAAGGCTACTTCAATCATGAAGGCGTCGACGTGATGGCATTCAGTGATTTCTATCCTGAAGGGCACCAAGGTGGTGTCTCTGTGATTATGAACGGCCATCGTGTAGCAACCAATGGCGATATCCGTTTGGAGGCGACCCCTGGCCAGTGGCAGCCTGTACCCAAGCAGCTGGAACGCAAGGTCGACGGCAACACCATCGTCACCACTCTCTGCTACCCCGACTCTTCTCGGCATGAAACGGGCTTTAACCCGATGTTCTATCCCGACTATCGCGTTATATATAAGGTTCGCGTAGAGCCTCAAGGCAAAGGCATTCTCGTCACCGTCGATCTTGACAGACCGGTGCCCGATTATTTGCTGGGTCGTGTGGGCTTCAACCTTGAGTTCTTCCCAGGCTCACTCTTTGGCAAGCCTTGGCTGATGGATTCTCATGCCGGCATCTATCCTCAGCAACCCAATGGCCCTGTGGTGCAGCAGTCATCATATATCCAACATGTAGGTGATTTCTTTGCTGGCAAAGGGCAGCGTGCAGACATACGTCGCCTCGCAGGCGAGGGGTATAGTCCGATGACAGCTGATGATATCCAGGCCGAACCTTACGCTATCGGTCGTAAGTTTGTCTCTAGACCTGATGATCCCTACTGCAAACTGATAATCGAGTCGCTGACAGGCGACTTGAAACTCTATGACGGACGTATGAACCATAACAATGGCTGGTTTGTGTTGCGCAGCGAGATTGCTAAGGGAGCTACCACTGGTGCCGTGAAGTGGATGATCACACCATCTGTTGTCAAGGATTGGCATTACCCTGCTGTCATCCAGACTTCGCAGATTGGCTATCACCCCAGCCAACCCAAGCGTGCCGTCATCGAGACAGATGCCAGAGAACTGACTCCGAAGCAGGCTTCCCTCGTGCGTATCGATTCCGACGGAGAGACGGTTGTCTCCACGATTCAGCCTGCGGTATGGGGGAAGTTCCTCCGTTATCGCTATCTGACGGTCGACTTCTCCAATGTCAAGGAGTCAGGTCTCTACCAATTGCGCTATGGTGATTCCCGCTCCTCTGTTTTCCGTATCGGGACTGATGTCTATGACCGCGGAGTATGGCAGCCTGTGGTTGAATATTTCCTGCCCGTCCAGATGTGTCACATGCGGGTGTCGGAAAAGTATCGTGTCTGGCACGATGCCTGTCACATGGACGATGCTTTGATGGCTCGCGTGGGGAATCATATCGACGGCTACGACCAGCGACCAGGACTCTCTAAGTATGCAGAAGGAACCAATGTGCCTGGCGTAAATGTGGGTGGCTGGCACGATGCAGGCGACTTCGACCTGCGTATTGAGTCGCAGGCTGGTGAAGCTTATATCCTCGCTCTGGCTTACGAGGCCTTCCATCCTCAGATAGATGTGACGGCCATCGACCAGCAGCATCATAAAGTGGAGATTCACGAGCCCGACGGTCGCAACGACATCCTCCAACAGATTGAGAACGGCGCCCTTACCGTTGTCCGTTCCTATCAGGCCCTGGGTCGTCTCTATCGAGGCATTATCTGTAACAACGTGCGCCAGTATGTGCTCCTCGGCGATGCTTCGGCCATGACCGACGGTATTGATGGCAATGAGGATGACCGTTGGATCTTCACCGAAGACAATCCCATGCGAGCTCTCTCCACCGTAGCTCAGTTGGCTGGCGTCTCGCGTGTGCTGAAGGGCTTCAACGATGCCTTGAGTGCTGAGTGCCTGCAAATTGCGAAAGATGTCTATGAACAGACGCAGGTCAGTGGTTGGAACGAGACTGCTAAATTGCAGGCAGCTGCCGAACTCTGGCTGACAACAGGCGACGCAAAGTATCTCGACTTCGTGCTCGACCGTCAGGAGATGGTCGTCAGGGGCGTCAGTCGTACGGGCTGGTGTATGGCTCGTCTGATGCAGAAGATTGCAATCAGCAAGGACAAACGCGCCCGCCAGTTAATGACGGCCTTCCGGAAAGCCCTTGCCGACTATAAGACCTCCCTCGACAAACTGTCTGCCGAGACACCCTACGGTGTGCCTTATCGCCCGAGTATCTGGGGAGCCGGCTGGGATATCCAGCGTTTCGGCTTTGAGTATTATTTCCTGACGGCATCCTATCCCGACATCTTCCCGGCCGAGACGGTCTATAATGCCCTGAACTTCGTCCTTGGCTGTCATCCGGGCAGCAACAGTGCTTCGTTTGCCTCGGGTGTGGGAGCCAAGTCGGCCACTGTCGCCTATGGCCTGAACCGTGCCGACTGGTCGTATATCCCCGGTGGTGTGGTCTCTGGCACGGCCCTCATCCGGCCCGACTTCCCTGAACTCTTAGAGTTCCCCTTCCTGTGGCAGCAGACCGAGTATGTGCTTGGTGGTGGCTCGTCGCATTATATGTTCCTCGTCCTCGCTGCCCAACAGCTACTCCAACGGTAAATGTTCTTCTGACCTTATGAAAAGCCGCCGGAAGTTCAATCACTTCCGGCGGCTTTCCTTACTATTTATCGATGGATGCGAATGTGAAGACGAAGTCCTCAAGAGTGCAGAGGGATTTGTCTTTCGTGTCGGACTTGAAGACGAAGAAGATGGCATGCTTGCCGGCAAGATTCTTCTCTTGAGCCTCTTTAGATATGCCTATCGCCGCATCCCAGACGGTCTTCGGCATATCGGACTTCAAGGCTGTCTCACCGATCTTCTTTCCGCCCTGCGACTCCCAGGGACGGTCCATCATGACCTCGATAGTGCCGTCGATGCCTTCGGGAATGAGGCGGAGAACAAGCATCAGATTGTCGGGATTAGCCAGGCGCTCGGCATCGAAATAGAAGTATTTGTAGCCCACGATGCTCCCGTCGGTATTGTTCACCACGCGGTTGGTGTTGTAGCGCAGGTCGTAGGGCGCATCGTATTTCTCTTTTGAGGCGAGGGCCTGTTCCTTGGTCATATCAGGCGTACCGCCATAGCCAGCCTCCACATACGAGCCGTAGAACGTGTTGTTGGGCCAGTCGTGGACAGCTGGTTTTGGGCCAGTGAGCCAGCAGGCGATACCGGCAGAGTGGCGTTCAAAGGGGTCAAGGCCGTTGAGTGCGAAACCATTGCTGTTGTACTCTCCTTCACTTATTTCCACCTTGCCGCCAGGACCTTCCTCCACTTTCACGTCGATGGGTGCCACCATGGCCTGACGGGCATATTCGTCGGTACCCGTCTGACGATGATAGAACACATACCATTGACCGTTGATCTCACAGATGGAGCCGTGGGTATTGCCGTCGGGTACTGCAGAAGCCATCACGTTGCCTTGCTCGTCCTTTTCTCGGGCACGGCCGTCGATGATGGTTCCGCCATAGGTCCAAGGTCCCAAGGGTGCGTCGCTGTAGGCATAGGCAAGGGTGTAGTTCGACGTTGGTAGACCGAACTCGCCGTCCTCTGTGAAGCGACTATAAATGAATATGTATTTGTCTTTAACCTTGCGGATGCTGGAGGCCTCGAAGAACCTGAAGCGACCAGGCTGGTTACGGCCAGAGATCATGTCTTCGATAATCTCCGTGCCAGGCTTCACGGTAGCCATCGTCTCGGGATCGAATTCTGCAGCGTAGGAACGTTCAAATCCCCAATAGCCGTAGACGCGGCCGTCGTCGTCGACAAACACCGCAGGATCAAACTGCAGCACACCGTCCACCTGGTTAGGATTCTCCTTGCTCCAGTTGCATACCTCGAAAGGCCCGTCAGGCCGATCGCTCTTGGCAATCAGACCATTGCGAAAGCCCGTCTGGTCGTTGGGGAAGAGGTAGTAGGTCTTCTTGCCGTCTTTCCCAGTCACCATCGTCACGTCGGGTGCAAAGAGTACATCGGCAGTGCCTGCGGAGTCGAAGGGCTCGCCATCGCGGTTCTTGTCGACCACGAGGATGGTACCGTCGTAGCGCCATCTGTTCAGGCTGTCGACAGAGGCCGACCATACCACCTGGTCGCGTCCGCAGTAGGCATCGATGAGGTCATCGTGCGAGCCATAGACATAGACCCGGTACTTGCCTGGCTGGTCTGGATCTTCAAACACGTAAGGCTCACCGTCGGGGATATGTTCCCAAAGGGGCATGTAGGGATTGCCCACGGTGATCGGTTCTCGGTTGTCGGTACTCTCTTTCTGCTGGGCGCATGAGAGGGCCAGCAGGGCGCAGCATGCAGCTGCAAAGCTCGTTGTAAACGTTTTAGTCTTCATATTCTATTGTGTAAGTGTTTGTATATACAGGCAAAGATACGTTATTTCATCCCCTCTAACAGGCGTGCGAGGTTTTCGATATCACGTGGATCCACCTGCAAGTCCAGCAGATTGCCGTTGCGGTCGAATAGCTTGTAGGTGGGCCATGAGTGGACGTTCAGATGGCGCTCGATGGCAGCCTGTTGTTCTTCTGGCAGGTTGTAGTGAGCCACATTCGGGCCACTGACGTTGTACTCCTTGATGACGTTCTCCCATGAGGTTTGTGGACTGCGGTTGGCCAGATAAAGGTACTTATCACCAGTAAACTGGAAAAGGTGGTTATTGTCTGAACGTTGCGTGGCGGTGATATACACCACCGTCTCGTCAGCCTTCAGTTCCACCTTCGTCACGTCGAGGGCGAGATGGAAGTATCCGTCTCCGTAGTCGGTTCCATACTCTATGGCCGGCTGCTCCCACACAATTGTTTTCTCTTTTGCCTGTCCCGCCGTCACGACGAGGGCAAGCAGAATGGTTGATAATAGTCTTTTCATATTTGTTCTGAATTTGTTGGCAAAGGTATGAAAAAACCGTGAAAGTGATGACGCTTTCGCGGTTTTTTAGTATCTTTGCAGCCAGATTATGGTAGGAAACATGGAAGAAACCAGCAAAATACCCCAAGAAAAGCCGCGCGCTGGCGAGTCGCAAGCCCCGGGCGTGTGGAACAAATTCTATCTGAAGGATGTGTCGTTCGTCAATCTCATGACGCGCCGCATCTTCAACGTGCTGATCGTCGCCAACCCCTACGATGCCTTCATGCTGGAGGACGACGGGCGCATCGACGAGAAGATCTTCGATGAGTATATGGAACTGGGTATGCGCTACCCGCCCACCTTTACGCAGGTGTCGACCACCGATGAGGCCAACGAGGTGCTGAAGACCACCGATGTCGACCTCGTGATCTGTATGCCTGGTAATGCCGACAACGATGCCTTCACTGTGGCACGCGAGGTGAAGGCGGCCCATCCGGATATCCCCTGCGTGGTACTGACACCGTTCTCCCACGGTATCACGAAGCGCATCGAGAACGAGGACATGTCGGTGTTCGACTACGTGTTCTGCTGGCTGGGCAACACCAACCTCATCATGTCGATCATCAAACTGCTGG
>Ga0310691_10000897_pt1 | contig 50318 bp, 40 predicted proteins | sample 176DNAGHGlowgp2_FD_203887 | JGI IMG/M metagenome (GOLD analysis project Ga0310691, IMG submission 203887) | Sheep rumen microbial communities from Palmerston North, Manawatu-Wanganui, New Zealand - 1766 DNA GHGlow gp2 (v2) (version 2) | ecosystem: Host-associated > Mammals > Digestive system >... | reverse complement strand
AATCACGATGAAGCCAAGATGAACCAGATAACGGTTCAGGAGATTGGAGCCGGATGCCTTACTCCCGATTTGTACTATTGGGCATTTCACAACAGTTACCGAAACTCAGCTGCATCGAAAAACAAACTGACCTATCGCGCATTGGCAGGAGTCTCTGCCTATCCACAGGTAGAAGATGCAGACTCCATAGAGGCGGCATTAACGAAACGAGCAGAGATTGAAGCCTTGAATATAGCAGACCGCCAGATTGACATTGCCTGGTTAGCTGAAGGGTCAAAGATAACAGACAAGCTAAATGCTTTCCAGACGAACATCAACCGTATTGTCGGTGCTGGCGGTTCTATTCATGACAAAGACCGATGGAATGACTACTACCATATCTTTCAATGTGCCATCAAAGCTACTCAGGATGCTTATATGCCCAATGCACAGCGAAAGAAAGAGTATCTTGCCATCTATGCGGACATAACCAAACAGAATGAAACGCTGATAGCCTATCTTGTTCAACTCAACAAGAAAGCGAAAACGGCAGACCTTCTTTCTGCAACATATAACAAGCCAGATCATCGTGCAGCTATTGCTACGGCAGCTCACAATCGTTGGAGGGATGCCGGATGGGGAAATAATGGAGGCAACTCCAATAGTGGTTCAAATACTAATGGCATAATTATCCAAGAATAATATGGCAGATACGAATATCCTTTCAGACTTTGGCATCAACATCCTTGAAGAGGAGATTGATGATGTTATCTTCCAGACCAACGAGTTCCTTTGTGATGCTACTTTCACTGGTTCACAAGGGCCTTTCTGGTGGATATTGCAGATGTGTATGGCTCTTGCAGCACTCTTCTCCATCATTGTAGCAGCAGGAATGGCTTACAAGATGATGGTGAAACATGAACCGCTTGACATCATGAAGCTGTTCAAACCCCTTGTTGTCAGCATTATCCTATGCTGGTGGTACCCACCTGCAGATACAGGCATGACAAATAGCGGAAGCAGCTGGTGCGTTCTGGACTTCCTATCCTACATTCCTAACTGCATTGGTTCTTATACGCATGACCTCTACGAGGCAGAATCCACTCAGATTGAGGATAAGTTTGCGGAAGTCCAGGAACTCATCTATACAAGAGATACTATGTACACAGCTCTACAAGCACAGGCTGATGTGGCTCATACAGGTACTTCTGACCCCAATCTTATTGAAAGTACAATGGAACAGGCTGGTGTCGATGAAGTGACGAACCTGGAACAGGATGCTTCAAAACTATGGTTCACGTCTCTTACGGCTGGAGCTGTCGTAGGTATCGATAAGATTATCATGTTGATTGCTCTGATAGTTTTCCGTATCGGTTGGTGGGCTACCATCTATTGCCAGCAGATCCTTTTAGGTATGCTGACGATATTCGGGCCTATCCAATGGGCATTCTCACTACTCCCGAAATGGGAAGGTGCTTGGGCGAAATGGCTTATACGCTATCTCACCGTCCATTTCTACGGAGCTTGCCTGTACTTCGTCGGCTTCTATGTGCTGTTGCTCTTTGACATTGTTCTCTGTATTCAGGTTGAAAACCTTGAAGCCATTACGCAGAGTGAGCAGACTATGGCAGCATACCTTCAGAACTCCTTCTTCTCAGCAGGTTATCTGATGGCAGCAAGCATTGTTGCGCTCAAATGTCTGAACCTTGTACCAGACCTTGCAGCATGGATGATTCCAGAAGGTGATACCGCATTCTCAACTCGTAACTTTGGTGAAGGTGTAGCACAGCAAGCAAAGGTATCTACACAAGGTATGATTAGCAGAGTATTATAAATTATCGAAATAGTAAAACTATGGTTATCAAGAATCTCGAAAACAAAATCAAGTTGGTGATGATAATATGCTCCCTCTTCTTGGTGGGATGCATCATCATCAGCATTTCCAGTATCTGGACAGCTCGTGTGATGGTAACAGACGCACAGCAGAAAGTGTATGTGTTGGATGGAAATGTTCCTATCCTGGTTCAAAGAAGTACGATGGAAGAAACCCTCGATGTGGAAGCCAAAAGCCATATCGAAATGTTCCATCATTTCTTCTTTACGCTTGCACCTGATGACAAGTACATCAAATACACGATGGAGAAAGCCATGTACCTGATTGACGAAACAGGTCTGGCACAGTACAACACCTTGAAGGAAAAAGGCTTCTACTCTAACATCATGGGTACGAGTGCCGTCTTCAGCATCTTCTGTGACAGCATCAAGTTTGACAAGGATAAGATGGAGTTTACCTACTATGGTCGTCAGAGGATAGAACGTCGTTCCAGCATCCTGACACGAGAGTTGGTGACAGCAGGACAGATAAAGCGTGTTCCTCGTACAGACAACAACCCTCATGGTTTGCTTATCACCAACTGGCGTACCCTGCTGAATAAAGACATAGAGCAGAAAACAAAGATGTCATACTAACAACATACAGCTATGTCTTGGAAGAAAATGATTATGGGCGAAAAGATGCCCGACAAGGATGACCCGAAGTATCGAGACCGCTATGAAAGAGAGGTCGATGCCGGACGCAAGTTTGCCAGAGCAACAAAGATTGACAAAGCAGCTGCCAAAGTCCAGCAGTTTGCCAATGACCACAAGAAGCTCTTCTTAGCCATCGTCTTTGGTTTCATCATTCTCAGTTTCGCCGGAAATCTCATTCGCATGGGCAAGGTATATAATGCCCATCAGTCTCAGAAATCTGCTACTGAAGTACAGGAAGAGTTGGTCAGGAACCGACATAAGCGAGTTAAACATGCTATCAGTTCCGTCCATACCATGCCTGTAAGTGTTAACAAGGAGTTCAAAGAATCACAAACTAAAATCAATAAAGACAATGGACATTCTGAAGAAGATTAACTGGAAGCAGCCAAAATACATGCTGCCCCTCATCATCTATTTTCCTTTGCTTTTTGTCGGATATTTCGTCATTGACCTCTTTCATACGGAAAAGGCTGAGATACCAGACAACAGCCTTACTACCACAGAATATCTGAACCCTGTATTGCCTGATGCAAAGATGAAGGGTGACGGTATTGGTAACAAATATGAGAGTATGGTTAAGTCATACGGCAAGATCGATGACTTAACTGCAATGGAAAATATAGACAGAAACAATGAAGAAGAAAAAGAATCTTACGACTCCAAGTATTCAGACGAGGAACGTCAATTACTCGAATCTCAGGAAGCCGCGAAGCTCGCTGAGATTGAGAGACAACTACAAGCGAGTGCGCAAAAAGGTCAAGAAATCGCGAATGGTAGCGGCATGAGTGAAGCAGACCGTCTCGCTCGTAGTCAGCAGCGTGAGCAGGAAGCAATGGAAGAACTCAACCGTGCCCTTGCTCAGGCACGACTACAAGGTCAGCAAGCAATGACACCTCCAACTGATAGCAATGTAGATAACACACCTGCCAACAGTCAACCTTCAGACAAAGTAGAAGGTAAAATCAGTGTGAATGAAAGAGCTGTTAAAGGTGTCTCTGATGATGATGAAGCACAGGAGGTCGTGAAGAAGGTCAAAGTCACTTCCGATTACTTCAACACCCTTACTGAAAATGACCCTGAGCCGAACCTTATCAAAGCCATTATTGATGAAAATGTAAAGGCAGTAGATGGTTCTCGTGTAAGGCTTCGCCTGCTTGATGACATTGAAATCAATGACATTGTAGTTCCCAAGGGAACGTACATCTATGCACTTATGAGTGGCTTTGGCAGTCAGCGTGTCAAGGGAAACATCAAGAGCATACTCATCAATGATAACATCATCAAGGTCAACCTTTCGATTTACGACACAGACGGATTGGAAGGTCTGTATGTCCCAAGCAGTAATTTCCGAGAGACCACGAAGGACGTAGCAAGTGGAGCCATGAACAACTCTTCAGCTCTAACGTCAAGTTCAACCACAACAGGAAACTCTCTCATTCAATGGGGCAACCAAGCAATCACAAATGCCGTGCAGAAGACGAGCAATGCCATTAGCAAGTCCATCAAGAAGAACTCAGCAAAGCTTAAATATGGCACGTTTGTCTATCTGGTCAACGGCAAAGAGAAGAAAAACGATTAAAACAATTTTCAAATAAAATGCACATGAAGACTTTCAAGAAAATCGGCACATCACTAATCTGTGCTTTGTTTGCAATGCCTCTGATGGCACAGCAGACGTATGAAGAGATGGAACAACTCACTGTTAACGAACAGGTGACTACCGTCATCACGGCTTCTGAGCCAATCCGTTTCGTTGACATCAGTACCGACATGGTGGTTGGTGACCAGCCCATCAACAACACTATCCGATTGAAGCCCAAGGAGGGAGCACATGCCGATGGTGAGGTACTTGCCATTGTCACTATTGTCACTGAGAGATACCGAACCCAATATGCGCTTCTCTACACCACAAGGCTTCAGGAGGCTGTTACAGACAAGCAAATCCAGCCCGAAGAGAGAATAGCTTATAACAATCCATCCGTATCAATGAGTACTGAAGATATGGCAAAGTATGCCCGTTCAATCTGGAACTCGACTGCTCGAATACGCAATGTCTGTACCAAGCAGCATAGAATGATGATACGTCTTAACAATATCTATTCCGTTGGAGAATACTTCTTCTTGGACTTCTCAGTGGAGAACAAGACGAACATTCGCTTTGACATTGATGAAATGCGCTTCAAACTGGCAGACAAAAAGCAGTCGAAGGCTACTAACTCGCAGATTATCGAGCTTACTCCTGCCTTTGTCCTCGACCAAAGTAAGACGTTCAAGTATGGCTATCGTAACGTCGTTGTTCTGAAGAAGATGACCTTCCCCAATGACAAGGTGCTGTCTATCGAGATTTCAGAGAAGCAGATTAGTGGACGTACCATCATGCTCAACATTGACTATGAGGATGTCCTCTATGCCGATTCATTCAACGCAATTTTACTGAAGGAGGACTAAACAATGAAGAAGTTATTTGCTATTATCGCCATCTTGGGTTCTATTTCCCTTTCATCCTTTGCTCAGTCACATAGTGACAGGATTACCTTTGGCGTGGGACTACTTTATGAGCGTGGCCTTGATGCCACACTTGCATGGGAACACGAAACCAAGTATCATAACGCCTGGGAATACTTCGTTAATGGCTATCTCAAATGGGATGAGTGCGAAAGTTGTGGGCATGTGTGTCCTGAATCATTCTGGAAAAACTACCGTACATGGGGTGTTGGCGTAGCCTACAAGCCTTGTGTGTGGCGAGGTCGTAACAATCATGGGAATCTACGCATCGGTGCCAGTGCAGGTAGTAATACAGACAAGTTCTTGGGCGGCATCCATGTTGGCTACGAACATAATTATGCACTTAGGAACGGATGGGGTTTGTATTGGCAAGCCAAATGTGATCTAATGTTGCCGGATAGAAAAGACTTGTTCCGTACAGGAGTTACCCTTGGATTCAAAATTCCCACAAGATAATCAAACTTAATACAAAGTAAAATGAAGCTATTACATACTATCTGTGCTGCCTTTATTATGGTGGCCATAACAAGTTGCGACGAACACCGTGAGTTTCCTGACACGGCAATGAAGACCTGCGACATTCTATGTACAGATGGAAAGGTTGTGCGCTATGAAGACATGAAAAGTCAGGGAAAACAGCCTATTGCCGTTGTGTTTCATATCAACCAAAGCAATGAATCTCAGGGAACAGGTTATGCCGTTTATCTTTGGGACATTGCGCCTGAAGCATACAGTGACAGTATCGGCGTGAAGCATAATACTTCGGCCAATATTACCGCTTTCGACGGGAACATGAATACTCATTCCATGTACTCATCTGGGGCATCTCCAGCAGCAACAGCAGTCTTTGATATGTGGCAATATGGACAGAGTGCCTTCATACCATCAGTAGCCGAGATACGTTTGCTTTATGGTGCGAAGAACACGGTAAACGACTATATAAAGAAGTGTGGTGGCGATGTCATATCTGATGATCCTGACGAGTGTTGGTATTGGACTTCAACGGAGGTGAAAGATATGGAATCGGCTAAGGCATGGTTGTTCTCTCTTGCGTCTGGAGCACTTCAAGAAACACCTAAAGAACAACCACATAAAGTACGCCCAATCATCACTTTATACAATTAGAGTTTACAACAATTTAAGTAAGAAATGGAAGAAACCAAAGAACTTCAAACTGCCTATAAGATATTTCGCGCGGTCATCTATGTGTCGCTACTCTTGGAGTTTTTCGAGTATGCCATTGACCCGGAATTGCTCGACTACTGGGGCGGCATAGTTTGCGATGTTCATGACCGAATCAAACGGTGGTTCATCTATCTGGATGGTAATCTTATCTGGAGTAAGATTGCAACATTCGTGATTATATGTATCACCTGTATTGGAACCAGGAATAAGAAGCATTTGGAGTTTGATGCAAGACGGCAGGTGCTCTATCCCCTTGTCAGTGGTGTAGGTATTACAATCCTGTCCGTTTGGCTGTTCGGCTATCGAATGGACATGCGGTTCTACATGATTCCGCTGAACATATGGCTCTACATGGCAGCTACCATCCTTGGAACAATTCTGATTCATGTTGCTCTTGATAATATATCTAAGTTCCTGAAAGAAGGGCTTCTGAAAGATAGATTCAATTTTGAGAATGAATCATTCGAGCAATGCCAGGAACTGATAGAGAATAAGTATAGCGTAAATATACCTATGCGCTATTACTACAAGTCGAAGTTCCGCAAAGGATGGGTTAACATTGTCAATCCCTTCCGTGGCACCTGGGTTGTCGGTACTCCTGGATCTGGTAAGACCTTCAGCATCATAGAGCCATTTATCCGTCAGCATAGTGCAAAAGGCTTTGCAATGGTAGTGTACGATTACAAGTTTCCAACACTTGCCCAAAAGCTATACTACCATTATCGCAAGAACCTTGCAGCCAATAAAAAGGCGGGCAGAGATTTCAAGTTCAACATCATCAACTTTGTGGATGTTGAGTATTCACGCCGTGTAAACCCTATCCAACAGAAGTATATTGGCAATCTTGCTGCTGCCAGTGAAACGGCTGAAACATTGCTTGAATCTCTACAGAAGGGAAAGAAGGAAGGTGGTGGCGGTAGTGACCAGTTCTTCCAGACATCAGCTGTTAACTTCTTGGCTGCTTGCATTTATTTCTTCGTGTCTTACAAGAAAGTGCCATACGATAAGGATGGTAATCCCTTGATTGCAGAGATGACGGAAGAACCCAAAACACACAGACCGAAGCCAACAGGCCGTGTCTTTGACCATTCAGGCAGGGAGGTGGAACCTGCATACTGGCTTGGCAAATACAGTGACATGCCTCATATCCTCTCCTTCCTCAATCAGGATTATAAAATAATCTTTGAGGTTTTAGAGACAGACCCAGAGGTTGCGCCGCTTCTTGGCCCTTTCCAGACAGCCATGAAGAATAATGCGATGGAACAGTTGGAAGGTATGATTGGTACGCTGCGCGTCTATACTTCTCGTCTGGCCACCAAAGAATCTTATTGGATTTTCCACAAGGATGGTGATGATTTCGATTTGAAAGTCAGTGATCCTGCGAATCCAAGCTATCTTCTTATTGCCAATGACCCAGAAATGGAGAGCATTATTGGCGCATTGAACGCCCTTATCCTAAACAGATTGGTCACTCGTGTCAATACTGGCCAAGGAAAGAACATACCTGTAAGCATCATCGTCGATGAGCTGCCTACGCTTTATTTCCATAAGATTGACCGTCTTATCGGTACTGCCCGAAGCAACAAGGTTAGTGTAGCTCTCGGCTTTCAGGAGCTTCCCCAGCTCGAATCTGACTACGGAAAGGTAGGAATGCAGAAGGTTATTACAACTGTAGGCAATGTCGTTTCCGGCTCTGCCCGTGCTAAGGAAACACTCGAATGGCTCTCCAATGACATCTTTGGCAAGGTGGTTCAACTGAAGAAAGGTGTAACCATCGACAGAGATAAAACCTCCATCAACCTGAATGAGAACATGGACAGCCTTGTTCCTGCATCCAAGATTTCGGATATGCCTACAGGATGGATAGCTGGTCAGACGGCTCGTGACTTCATCAAGACAAAGACAGGGCGAAATGGTTCTATGAACATACAGGAATCAGCAGAGTTCCAGACCTCAAAGTTCTACTGCAAGACTGACTTTGACATGAAGGAGATACAGGCAGAAGAAGCCGATTACGAGAACTACAAACTCCCTAAATTCTACAAATTCCCGTCTAAAGATGCCAAAGAACGTATCTTATACCAGAACTTCTGCCAGGTTAATCTCGACGTGAAGAACATGATAGACGAAATAAACAAATTCAAGACCAAATGATTTTCAGAACAGTATTAACAACTTTATTCCTTACTCTTTGTCTGGGCATGGATGCTCAGGCAAATGAGTCGCCAAGACAAGCATCTATTTTTGCACTTCAACCATTTGAGCGAGCTATCTGCTGCATCAAATATTATGAGGGAATCCATCGTAAGAAGGATTATCCTTATGTTGGCTATGGCCACAAGCTAAGACCAGGAGAGCATTACTCTTCTAATATGTCTCTGAGAGAAGCCGATGCGCTATTGCGTAAAGATTTGAAGGAACTATGTACAATGTTCAAGCAATACGGAAAAGACTCCCTCCTACTCGCTGCATTGGCATATAATGTTGGGCCTTATAGGATTCTTGGAAACAAAACAAGATACCCCAAAAGCATACTTCTGAAGAAAATAGAGACTGGAAACCGAGATTTCAAAAGTGATTACGTCCAATTCTGCCATTGGAAGGGCAAAAAAATACCGTCTATCGAACGAAGACGGTATGCTGAATTGATGTTACTCTATATGGAATGAAATATTATAGGTCATCCATAACCTTTTTGCGCGTTTCATCTGCATTAGCCTTGTCAATATATCTGAGAATGACAGCAGCCGAGTTGTAGTCCTGCTTGCTCATAGTCAACTGTATCTTACCATTCTCACATGAGAACTCAGATACATAATGGCATTCATCGTTGAGTATTGCATGGAATTTGAGAAAATCAGAAGAAGGTTCCCTATCTGAGAATTGTTCAACACATTCTGGAGTTCCATATTTTTCAGTTAGCATGTCTTTCAGAGTGTAATACGACTTAGTGATGCCACTCCAAGTTTCCTCTTCAGGAAAAATAACAGCAACGAGGTTTACCTGATCTCGATCAGAGAATCGCGCAACTCCAATAGTGCAACCTTTGGTGGCTGCAAATTCTCCTTTAAGAATCGCCATTCCATCTTGTTGGCCAATAAAGGTATATCCTTTGTCCTTCAGTTTCTGAACAAAACTGTTGAGTGTACCATCAATAGGAATTCCCTTAAACTTCATGTGATTTGTCTGAGCTGAGCAGACTGTGCAAACTGCGAGTAGCAGCGATAAAACCAAATGTTTCATACGCATAAAAATATTTAATTTAATTATTCAATTTTATTTCATATATAGTTTGTCCTCGGAAAACTCTATAATCAACATCCTCCAAATTAAGTGAGAATGCAGGGAGTGACACCTTGCTTATTATTTGTTTAATATCAGACAACATTAATGAGGAATCTTTTATTCGACCCAATGTTACATGAAGACGAAAATCGGAATTCATTACACAACCGACGCTTTTCAATTCTGAACGAATATTCTGAACCAAAGATAAATAGTTCTGTGGAACATCCGTTGCTGTAAGATATATAATAAACATTCCAGACACAGCATTGAATACATCTAACTTGTTGAAGGTCAATGTCGGTGCCGGGAAAGAGCAAAGATGTTTCTGCAATACAGTGGATATATCAATATCTTCAGGTGTATCATCTATAAAAGCCATTGTAATATGAACTGTAATAAGAAAAATGAATATGGTTAACGATATTTAGCATTTGATGCTAATACGTACCCTCTTATGGGGGCTGCTCGCCCCCAAACCCCTCGGTGTTTTCAGGTATTAGTTTTTCTATCCTGATACACTTCGGGAGAATGCAGGAGTTATTTCTTTGAAGATATGTAGCCATCGATATAAGGTTTCTCCTGCGTGACAACGGCAAAAGCCTGCCTAATGAGTTTATTTGCCACGGCAATGACAGCGAGTTTTCCAGGCTTCCCTTTAGACCGCAATCGGTCAAAACAGGCTTTACATTCAGTATTGCATCTTAAAGAAGCAAATGCTGCTACGTAGAGCAGACTTCTTAAAGAAGAGTCCCCGTTGCGGTTGATGTGACCTTTGAAATTGACTGAAGTACCGGACTGCTGATAAGTCGGTGACAATCCCAGATGACGGGTGAGTTGCTTGGCATTATCAAAGTAAGTGAAGCCGCCAGTGGCCATAATGAGTGCAGCAGCAAGGGTTATGCCTATTCCCTTTACAGAGGTAAGTAAATCCATCTGCTTCTTGTACTCAGATTTGGCAAGAGAAGCAAGATCTTCTTCGAGGTCTTTAACCTGCTTCTCAAGGAAAGCAATGGTCTTGTCGATAGACCTCTTGCATTTGGCATCAAAGAACGGCAGCACCTCCATCGAACCTTTGAGGTTCCTTGTGGCAATGAGTTGTTTCTTGAGTTGGCGAATGACTGTACGCTTCTGCTTCAAGGTGAGAATGGCATCACTTCGGAGCTTGTAGGGCGCAGGTTGCATCTTCTCTCCATAGAGGGCAATCAGGCGAGCATCTATTTCATCCGTCTTGACGGTGGACAGCATTGCACGGGCGAAATTCTTCACTTTAAGAGGATTCTCCAGACTTGTCGTAATACCTGCCTCAGAGAGTAGATAGACAAGTAGAGCACTGTAATTACCAGTCGCTTCCATGACACAGTGGTGCTCATCCTTGGAGATAGTCCTGATGAACTCATGAATCCCCTTGGTGGTGTTCTTGAATGTCTTCGTCTTGCTGTTCTTGTTTGGAGAGTAAGCAACTACGAAAGTGTCCTTGCTGACGTCAATACCAATGTAAGTCATAATAATAACATTTTAAATAATATGCAACATCGAAACATCTTGGAGCCATCATTGCAAATGCGGGGTCAAAGCCCAGTGAACTGTCCGGATTCGGATGTTAAGGAGTGGGGGCAGAACATATCACACTGTCTTATGACGAATGAAAGGGCGGCCTTGTTCCACATCCTTGATGTTGTTAACGAGTGCAAATATAAAAATTAATATTGAATATACAATGAAAGAAGCCTGTCTGCCATTTTACTTCGATTTGTTGAAAAGCACGCCTTAGTTCTTCAAACCAAATGGCATCATAGCGCAAGGGGACCTTTATTTCTAAATAAGTTTTCATGAGTTACAATTGTTTGTCAATACCTTCCAAAAGCTTAATGGCAAATATACATTATCGAGTTTTGCAGCATCTTTGAACATCGGGGCTATTTCTTCTGGTCTATATCCTGCGATTCCACACCCTACAGGAGTAACAAAGAACTTTAATTCAGGATGTTCTTTAGCGAAAGTGGTAAATGTACGAGTTACTGACGCGATATTATTAACACCCTCCATTGTTGGAAGAGCGTATGATTGTCCCTGAAGTCCTTCACCGTTACCCCATTCTGCACCAAATCTGTCAAATGCGATTCTGGCTGCTCCTCCCATATGCATTCCTTGAATATTACTGCCAAACACAAACACCTCGTTAGCTGACAACAAATATATCTCTGATGGTGTTATACGATGAGGTAACGTACCAGTGTTACCACCAGTAGTCCAGTATAGTTCTTCTTCTGTATAAAAGTTTCTTTCCATATAGTTTCCTATTTAGGGTGCAAATTTAAGGTTCACGAGTGAAGCCTATCTGCACAGATAATTAAAAACAAAAGACGAAGCTTCAAATGCAATATACACATGCAAATATACATCAAAAAAAGAAATAATTGATTAAATCATCTTTTTTTTAATGAAAAATATGCTTTTTTTGTGAAAACATCGTGGATTTTGCGAAAAAAACATTATTTTTGCACCTAATACTTAATATAATAATGTGTAATTATGGACAATTCCAAGCCTCTAAACAGGATTAAGGTGATGCTTGCCGAGCGCATGATGACCAACAAGGAACTTGCCGAAATGTTAGGCAAAGATCCTGCCACCGTTTCTAAGTGGGTCACGAACACCTCTCAGCCCAGCTTAGAGAATCTTATTGAGATTGCTCGCTGCCTGAAATGTGAGATTAACGACCTTGTACGAACTGACCATCTCTCTTAATTGATGACGTAAACCAACTTCTTATGCCTACAAACAAAAACGCCTTGCTGCGCTATCAAATACTTGACCGCTGTTTCAGTGATTTCCATAGAAAGTATGAAATCGATGACCTTGTTGAAAAGGTCAACGAAGCCCTTTATGACTTGTATGGAACAGAAGTCAGTGTTCGTCAGATACGTGACGACATTAAGTATATGCGTGATCGTGTCACTTACGATGCTCCCATCAAAGCATATCAATACGATGGAAAGAAATGCTATTATAGATATGAAGATAAGGATTTTTCTATCTTCAATAATGAACTTTCTGCTGAAGAAGTAACAAAACTTCGCTCAACCATTGACATGCTTGCACGTTTTCGTGACGGTTCAAAAAATGCTTGGTTGGAAGAAGTCATTTCCAATCTGGAATACCGATTTGGCGTTAAGGGTTCTGGAGAAAATATTGTTTCTTTTGAGCAGAATGAACAACTAAAAGGTTTGGAATTTTTGGATGCTTTAATTGATGCAGCCATTCATCACCAGCCTATCAATCTTCAGTATAAGACTTATTCTGGTAGAGAAATAGATGTTGTCGTTCACCCATATCATATTAAGCAATATAATAACAGATGGTTTCTATTTGGATTAGAACAATCTCCCTATGGCGACAGGATTTCAAACAGAGCTCTCGACCGTATTGTAAAGTTCTCGATTTCAAATGAAGCGTTCATACCAAATACATCTATTGACTTTACCAAGTATTTTGATGATGTTGTAGGTGTAACTATTCCTGATGAACAGATACAGAAAGAAACTATACTGCTAAAATTTGATGCTGATAGATTTCCTTATGTTGTCTCAAAACCTATTCATCATAGTCAAACAGTATTTAATCAAGAGGAATGTATTATCCAGATACAAGTTCGTCCAAACAACGAATTGTATTCTCGCATTTTTTCCTTCTTTCCACAAGTTGAAGTTCTTCAACCAACGTGGTTAAGGGAAGATTTTCAGAAAAAAATCGCAGAAAATTTAAAGAAATATTCTTCTGTGCAGAAAGATTGCACAGACAACACCGAACTTTGCAGCGAAAATTGATTGTGTAACTTGTAAAATCTGTCAGAGAATGAAGAATCAAATGATCGAAAACAATGTGAATGGTGTCAAAGAACTGGTTGTGGAATACATGTCTGAAACCCGATCTTTTCAGCCCAACACAAATGTGTCGCTGAAAATGTTGGGTACATTATTGTATTTGGCCCAAACAAAGAATCTTTGTCAGGCATCAAATATCGATAGTAATGATTCATCATTATTGCTCTACATGGATTTATCTTATGTAGATACTTTTTCTGGTTCCATGAGAGCTTCATGGGAGAAAAAAGGCATCTACAATATGGGGATATGTTCAAGATTGCCAAAAGACGACAAGCTATCAGATATTGTTTCGCACTATGCGAAAGAATTGCGTAAGTTCAATGATCCTGTTGAAATTTTCGCTTTCGCAGAGAAACTGATTAGAATGAATTTGACTTCAGAAGAATATCTGGAGGTTTTCGATTTCGCCATACAGCAACACGCAATAGCCGTCGGTAAATTTTTTGGAGAGTTTTCTCAACCAAAGGAATTTGCTCAATTGGTTGCTGCTCTTATTAGTTCTTCGTGTGACACTGTATTCAATCCATTTGCAGGAAGTCTCTCCTATGCAACCGAAATAGCTCACTATACTCATTTTGATGCAATCGAAATCAATAGGGATATTTGGGAGTTAGGAGTGTTCAGGTCTGCACTATCAGACCGATATGACAGCATTTCTATGACGCTTGGAGATGTAGCAAACTGGCCATCAAAAAAATTTGATGCAATTGTTTCTACTCCTCCGTTCAGAATGAAGATGAACATGGTCGGCTCGATATTCAATCGTACTGAGTTTTCTGACACGGTAGCTCTGCGTCGTTTTGAATCATCCACCACCGAAAATGGTGAATTATTCACATATGTACCATTGTCTGTACTTGTATCTGACGGTGAAGAGGATTTGCGTCACGAGCTTACATCTAAGGGGCATGTTGATACAATCATAACTTTGCCATCCGGCATAATGCCCCATACTAACATATCAACGGCATTGATAGTATTGAGGAAAGCTCACACTGTTGACATGCCAATCCGAATGATTAATGCTGGTTCCTTGTTTACAGAAATAGGCAAAAGACGAGTGCTGGATGTTGAAGCTGTGCTGTCAGCATTAGACGATCCTGCCAAGTCTTCAAAGGTTTCAATAGTAGAAATCGAACACAATCAGTGGTCTTGGGATGTTAATGTGTATAATGAATCTTTGGAGCGACAGCATCCTGAAGGGTATTCACGGAAAAAATTGGGGGATATTGTAGATAGCCCTGTTTTAGAGCGTCATTTTGATGATAGCAAGGGAGCTTTAGTGAAGATTTCCGACCTTTCCGATTCCCCTTATGACTATATCAAATCTCCTTCTGATTTTCCTATTGGAGATGATTTGAGAAATACGGTTAAATGCAGCGAGCCTGTTCTTTTGTTGTCAACAGTGAGGGCATTAAAGCCAACATTCTGTGAAGCTTCAAAGGAGACCCCGATATTTGTAAGCAGAAATATTGCTGCATTTAAGTTGTTAGATCCAGGTATAGATACCGGCTATCTTTGTTGTGAGTTATCTGATGCCCAGCTTATGCCATCAGGTGCTTTTATTCCTAACTTTACCCGGAGTTCTATTCTGCGCATGAATTTGTATTTTCCTCCTACCATAGAGGAGCAGAAGAAACTTTTTCAGGCCAGAAAGAAGGAGGCAAAATTAGGACAAGCTAAAGAATTAGGCCTCCAGGAGGTGATTGACAGCATGAAAGCTGAATATATCAACATAATCCGAACTCGCAAACACGATATGCGTCCGTATGTGCGCGAGCTGGGTTCCGTTGAAAGGATTATGAGACACTATGTTTCGCAGAGAGAAAACATGGATGACTTTACAGAGAAAATGACATCCTTGTTAGATCAATACCACATTGCTCTGAACAAACTTTCTGAACTCATAGACATATTCAGTGAAGAAGATAAGTTCGGGAAGCCAGAGGCTTTTAATGTTGACAAGTTCCTCTATGATTTGGAAATCAACAATGACAAAGATGTGTCAGGCTATTCTATCGAATATGACTGCGATGACAATGCCCTTCAGGAATATGGATTACCTGTTCATAAATCTTGGAGTAAGGCATTCTCTCTCTTAAACGATATGGTTTCGTTCATGGCAGAAATAAAGAAAGACGATGACATAGTTCCACTTATCATCGATATTGCGCCTTTGGATTTTGAAAGAATGATTCGTAACATTATTGAAAATGCACGTACTCATGGCTTCACGGATCCAAAGCGTGACGACTACTTTATTGGCATCGACCTCACAGTCAATGCAGAGAGAGACATGTTCCAGATTGATTTCTCAAATAATGGTATGCCATTACCCAAAGGCATGGACAAGAACCGATATGGACTGTTAGGTGAAAAAGCTGGCATTACTGGAGGTTCTGGCCGAGGAGGATATGTGGTAAAATCCATCGTAGAACACTATCATGGGGATTATGATATCTTCATGGATGGAGAAAAAACTGTTGTAAGAATTCTTTTACCTATCTCTAAGCAATATGGCGAATAAGAAGTACAATATACTTTGGATAGATGACGAGTGGGATAAAATGACCACTTTTCAGCGCGAATGCAAGGAACTTTATGGTCTTTACTTAGAGCCATTCCGTACAAGAAAGGATGGTATGGAAGCACTGGAGCGAAACATCGACCATTGGGATGCAGTATTACTGGATGCCAAGATGTTCGATGAAAATGACAATGAAACTGCTTCATTAGCCGGTCTCGGAAAGGCAAAGCAAAGACTTGACGAGCTTTCTATTAGAAGAGCGATTCCTTATTTTATCTCTACAGGTCAGCCAGACTTGATCTCTGACAAAAACTTCAGGGATTTGTTCGGAGATTACTATGTCAAAGGCAATGATGATGTCAAGTTGGTCGATGACATGTTGAAAGCCATTGAAAACAGTGACAGCCAGCAGGTAAAGACAATCTATAAGGATGTTTTCTCTGGTTTGGATAAAATTGGTGTACGTCAATATGTAGAACCCATATTGATGGATATTCTATTGCCACTCCACTATCCTGCAAAAGAGCCAAACTTCAAGCCAGTTTATCACTATAATCAGCTTAGACAGCTATTAGAATATATGTTTAGGGCTTGCAATAAGGTCGGGCTTGTTCCAGACCAATGTATGTCTGACGGAAGAGTGAACCTTAATCAGTGTTCACTATATCTTGCAGGTAAAGACGCGGAGAAGTCTGGGGTACGATATGGGGAGAAAGGCGAAAGAATTGTTCCAGATTATGTTGAAAGCATAATTCGAGCAATTCTGGAGTTTGGAAACATCCATTCTCACACTGTCGAATTAGAAGAAGATGATTTGCAGAAAATAGAAGGGATTTTCAGAACAGCTCAGTCAAGATTCATCATCTTTGGCCTTACCCTTCAGATATGTGAGACTGTCATTTGGTTTTCCGAATATATACCAAAGCATGATGATAAAGAAGTGAACTTGCTACTATGCAATGAGCTTCAGCGTGAAGAATCTACCAGAAACGAGGAAGATGGTGCAAATAAGTATCGGAATCGTGAGTTTGTGCCAGTTAGAGACGAAGATGGTATATGGCATTGTGAAGAATGCTATGTTAAAATCACCTCATGGGAATCTGGTAAAATGGAGTTGACAGAAATCAGCACCAATACAGATAAGAGAACAAATGCGAAATATCCGTATTTCGCTCGATACAAGAAAATATATAAATAAAATAACACAATCCTGATATGAGTATAGACGCAAAACAACAGCAGACTACGGTCAACGTTCAAGAGAAAGCTAACCTTATTTGGGCTATAGCTGATAAATTGGTGGGTGTGTATAAGCCTCACGAGTATGGTAATGTAATTCTACCAATGTGTGTCATCAAACGATTTGAAGACACACTGGCACCAACTCGTGAAAAGGTATTAGAGACCAATAAGGAGCTGGACGAGAAGAAGATTGAAATGAAGCGAGGTTTCTTGGAACGTGCTGCCGGACAGAAGTTTTACAACCTGAGCCGTTTCACCTTTGAAACTCTGTTGGCAGATGCTGATAATATTAAAGACAACTTCGAGTCATACCTGAACCATTTCTCAGAGAATGTCATTGACATCATTCACCGTATGGAGTTCCAGAAGGAGATTGATAAGATGGCCGATAATGGACTGCTCTATCTTGTCATCAAGGAGTTCTGTACCACGAAAGCCTACCTCGGTGCCGACAAGGTTTCAAGCGTCGATATGGGTTACATATTTGAGGAACTTGTCCGAAAATTTTCTGAGAGCTACGATGAACAGGCCGGAGCACACTTTACAGCTCGTGACATCATTAACCTCATGGCAGAGTTGCTAATTGGTGATGATGAAGCAAGACTGGAAGAAGAAGGTATCATTGCTACAGACTATGATATGACGATGGGAACAAGTCAGATGCTGTCTTGTCTCCACGACCGTTTCAAGCAGATAGATCCTGAAGCTGAAATTACAAGCTATGGCCAGGAACTTAACAACCAAACATTTGCCATTGCCAAAGCTGACACTCTAATTCGAGGAGGTAATGCTGACAATATGCGCCAAGGTGACACTTTGGGCGATGACCAGTTCTCTGGTTACAAGTTTGACTATATTATATCTAATCCTCCATTCGGCATTGAATGGAAACCTTCTCGCCAGAAGGTTGAAGAAGAGTTCAAATTGGGTGGTGCAGGTCGATTTGAACCTGGATTACCATCGATTGGTGACGGACAGATGTTATTCTTATTAAACGGCGTCGCTAAGTTGAAGGATGAAGGTCGTATGGCTATCATTCAAAATGGTTCCTCATTATTCAAAGGTGATGCTGGTAGCGGTGAAAGTAACATACGTGGTTACTTACTCGACCATGACTGGCTTGAAGCAATTGTACAGTTGCCTACAGACCTATTCTACAACACAGGTATTGCGACCTACGTTTGGGTTGTTACAAAGAATAAGAGTGCTGAGCGTCAGGGCAAAGTACAGTTAATTGATGCCAGCCAATGCTCAGAAAAGCGTCGCAAACCTCTTGGAAATAAGCGAGTAGAAATTTCCGACTACTGTAGAGACCTTATTATGCAAGCTTACCACGGCTTCAATGACTTTGTGTATAAGGGCACTACTGCAGATGGTGTTGATGTTCAGGTGGAAAGTCGTGTTAAAGACAATGACGATTTTAAGTACCGTAAAGTATTTATTGACCGTCCGCTTCGTCTGGTTTATGAGAATCCAGAAATGCCTGACGACAGTGTAAAATTAACAGATTCCGACCGTAATGTCTTGCAATCATTCATTGACGCTTACAGAGAACATTTCGATGGTCAGCGTTTGATTGACCGTGACTTTTTCCAGAAGATAAAGAAGGAAGCATCTCTTAAAGCTACGAAGGCGCAGGTTAAAAAGATTCGTCAATACCTTGGAACTAAAGACGAGAACGCAGAAGAGGTATATGAAGATCCATTCAATACAAAAGAACGTACATACGTTTGGGACTCAGAACTTGCAGATTCCGAGATAATTCCTTGGAAGGAAAACCAAGAAGAATACTTGGCTAACAATGTGGCTCCTTACGCCCCAGACTATCATGTGGACGAAGAGAAGACACGTATTGGTTATGAGATTCCATTTACTCGTGAGTTCTACCGTTATACTCCGCTTAAACCAAGCAGTGAGATATTCCAGACTTTGAAAGATTTGGAACAAAAAGAAAGTGAGTTAATGGAGAGTCTGTTACACTAATCAGAAACGACTATGGTAAGAGAATACAAAGATAGTGGCATTACATGGATTGGTAGAATCCCCAAAGATTGGAATACTACCAAATTAGGCTCATTATATACTCAGAGAAACGAAAAAGTCAGCGATAAAGACTATGCACCTTTGTCTGTAACAATGCAAGGGATTTTACCTCAATTGGAAACAGCAGCAAAAACAGATGATGGTGATAATCGAAAATTGGTTAAAAAGGGAGATTTTGCCATCAACAGTCGCTCGGATCGTAGAGGGTCGTGTGGTATCTCTCCCTACGATGGCTCTGTGTCTCTAATCAATACAATATTGAAGCCTCGTGGGGAAATGAATCCGAATTTCTATAACTGGCTATTTCATACAAGCCCATTTGCAGATGAATTCTACAAATGGGGACATGGCATTGTGGATGACCTTTGGACTACTCGATGGCAGGAAATGAAAAATATTTCTGTTGTTATTCCTTCTTTAGAAGAACAGCAGCACATTGCAGACTACTTGGACAAGAAGTGTGCAGAGATTGACGGCCTTATTGAATTGCAAGAACAAATGATAGCACAGTTGTCCGACTATAAGCAGTCTGTTATCACTGAGGCTGTCACCAAAGGATTGAATCCAAATGTAGAATTTGTTCCTTCAGGGGTAGATTGGATTGGAGATGTACCCAAAGGTTGGAGAATTGCTCAAACCAGGAGAATTGTTCGTAACCATTTGCAAGGGTATTATGATGCTGATGGATATGTAACATCGGGGTATCGACTGTTGCGTATTACAGATTTGTTATCAAATGGCAATTTATCATTAGAAAATGCTCCATTTGTAAAAGAAACTCCCAATATTAAAGATTTTATATTGCAACCTGGGGATTTTTGTTTTGCAAGAACAGGTGGCGCAGGCAATTTTGGATTTGTTTCTGGAGATATTGAACCTGCTGTATTTGCATCATACCTGATAAGATTTAGATTCTCAGGTCAAAACAATAACTATCTTCGTTATTATTTTCTGTCCTATAGCTTTATTAGTGAAGTAAACAGTTTGATACATGGTGGTGTAAATAAAAACATACATGCCGAAAACATAAAAGACACTCATCTTCCTTTACCTCCATTGTCAGAGCAGAAATCTATTGCTGATTATCTTGACAAAGAATGTAAAGAGATAGATGATTTGATTGCAATAAAACAACAGAAGATTGAAACGCTGAAGGAGTATAAGAAAAGTGTAATATTTGAAGCTGTTACTGGAAAAATTGAGATATCATGAATGGAAAAACTGTTATAGTAATAGGCAACGGATTCGACTTGGATTTGGGCTGGCATACAAGTTACAAAGACTTTTATGATGTCCATAAAGGGTGGAATATGCACAAGTCTAATCATGATGACTTGTTTCAATATGTTATAAATTGTGTTGCAGATAACTGGTTTGATTTTGAGCGCACTTTTTTTGACTATGCTATTCACAGGGCTGATGTCGGTCTTGACACTGAATTCTATGTTCGAGATATCCAAGATTACTATAGTTTCAAGGATCAGTTGTTTCGTTTCATTGCTGAACGTTCAAAACAACCGATTCAGGAAAGTTCTTTTGCGTATCAACTATTGAAAGCATATATCGACGGATGTAAGCGCTTTCAACATAATGCAAATATGTTCTTAAATTGGTTTTCTTTTAACTACACACCATTGGATTCCATTGCCAATAGAATAGACAGTGATACTACTTTTAATTATATTCCAGTTCATGGTACAATAGCAAAAAATAATATAATTTTTGGAATTCAAGATGATGATAGAATATTGCCAGAATATCGACCTCTTCTAAAGTCGATGGATGACAATTATAACTCACAAGGAATAGTTAAAGCATTGTTGGATTCAAATCTAATAATCTTCTTTGGGCTATCTATGGGGTATATAGATTCTATATATTTCAAAAAAATGTTCAACAGTTTATCTGACGGTAGCATATCGCCGTCTCTCGCTAACAAAGAAATAATCTTTATCACAAAAGATGTTGAGACAAAAAAGGCGATAAAGAATAATCTTCTTGACATGGGATTACAACTACAGATATTATTCAATATGAGTAATGTCGATTTTATCTACACATCCGACAGGGATGGTAAAGAAAATTTAGCAAAGTTTGAATCGCTTTTATCAAAATTATAATTTTGAAGGAAATATGAGTAACGAAGATCTGAAGGAAAAGCAGTTTGAAGCCGACATTGAGCAATGGCTTCTGACAGATGGTGGCTATACAAAAGGTGACCAAAAGACCTACGATAAGGAACGTGCCATCGATATGACCACGCTCATTAAGTTCCTTGCTTCGACACAAGAAAAGCAATGGGATAGGTATGTTCGCAAGTATGGCGACAAGGCAGAAAACCGACTTTATCAAGTATTCCAGGAGAATGTTGTGCGTTATGGCCTCATTTGGGTATTACGCAACGGCATTGACGATATGGGCATCAAACTGAAGATGTGCTATTTCCGTCCGGCATCAGAATTAAATGAGGAATTGATGCGGAAATACCATCAGAACATCCTTCAGGAAACTCGTCAGTTTGCTTATTCAACTCAGAATAGGAACACTATTGATATGGTGCTCTCCTTGAACGGCATTCCCGTTGTTGCTCTGGAACTAAAGAACCAACTTACAGGCCAGAACATAGAGAATTCGCGTGACCAATGGAAGAATGACCGTGACCCTGCAGAGTTGCTTTTCCACTTCAATACCCGTATTCTGGCTTACTTTGGGGTTGACCTCTACGAAGCAATCATGGCTACGGAGTTAAAGAAAGACAAGACTTACTTCATGCCATTCAACCAAGGCAGCGGTGGCGCAGGTAATGTTGGCGGTGCAGGAAATCCCGAATGTGAAGATCCAGAAGACTATGCAACCTCATATCTGTGGAAGCGTGTGCTTCGCCGTGATATGCTGCTGAGTATCCTGCAGCGTTATATTTCCCGTCAGGAAGAAGAGAAAATCAAGCTTGTTCGTGACAAACATGGAAAGATTAAGGAGAAGAAGGAAACATCAGTGAAGATTATCTTCCCTCGCTATCATCAGTTAGATGTCGTAGAGAAACTTTTGGCTGACACAGAGGAAAAAGGCAGTGGTCAGAACTACCTGATTCAGCACTCCGCTGGTTCTGGTAAGTCAAATTCTATTGCCTGGCTTACTTATCGACTGGCTTCACTGCATGATGCTGAACAGAAGAGTATCTTCGATGCTGTCTTTGTCATAACAGATCGACGTGTACTTAACTCACAGTTGCAGACCACGATTCTTGGTTTTGACCATATTGAAGGTCAGATCGAGACTATTACAGACAAAGACCCTTCAACTAAATTACGTGATGTAATCAATGAAGGGGCAGCACGTATCGTTATTTGTACTCTTCATCGTTTCCCTGTTATTTATCAGGAAGTGACTTCTCGAAGCGGAAAGCACTATGCCATCATAGTTGATGAAGCTCATAGTAGTCAGAGTGGAAAGAGTGCTGAGAAGGTGAAGACTGCATTAGCAGATACCGACGAAGCATTACGCGAAATGGCCGAGCTGGAAGAGAAGACAGAGGAAGAACTGGAGAAAGAGCGCGATGCCATGATGGAGGATTTGTTGGCCCAGGGAAAGCACAACAATCTCTCGTTCTATGCTTTTACAGCAACTCCTAAGCCAAAGACTCTCCAGACTTTCGGTGTTTTGGTAGAAAAAGGAAAGACCCCGGAAGAGGACAAATACCGTGCATTCCATATCTATTCAATGCTTCAGGCTATTGAAGAAGGATTCATCATGGATGTGTTGTTGCAATATACTCCGTATAGTGTGACATACGAAATACAAAAGCGTATTGAACACGACCCGACATATGAAGAGACTCCTGCTACAAAAGCAGTGAAAGCCTATCACGACAACCATCAGCATGTTATCAACCAGAAGACGGAAATAATTGTTGAGAAATTCCGTGCCATCACCCTCCATGCAATGCAGGGACAAGCTAAAGCGATGGTGGTAACATCAAGCCGTGCCCATGCTTTGCGCTACTTTATGCAAATCAAGAAGTACTGTGAGGATAAGGGTTATACAGATGTTCACCCAATGGTTGCATTCTCAGGCAAGGTTAAGTTCGGCGAGACAGAATATACAGAGACCAAGCTTAATAGTGATGGTGAGTTGCATATTAGTGAGGAACGTCTGCCTCTCTATTTTGCCAGCGACATGTACAACATCCTTGTTGTAGCAGACAAGTATCAGACAGGCTTTGACGAGCCTCTTTTGCATACCATGTTTGTGGACAAGAAACTGAAGAATGTCAAGGCTGTCCAGACATTAAGCCGACTGAATCGTTCACATAAAGATAAAGAAGACACATATGTTTTGGACTTTGTAAACGATCCAGAGTCTATCAAAAAGTCTTTTGAACCGTTCTATACAGCTACAGAGCTTATCCGTCCTGTAGATGTGAATGGTGTATATAATTTCCGCAATGATATTGCACAGTACCACCTCTGGAATCCTGCGGAAGAAGAAGCTATATACAAATTAGCGTCCGAAACCAAGGGAGATAAGAGCAGACTGGCAAAACTGAGCAATGCTTTTAAGCCTATCGTAACCAGATTCGAACAGTTTGATGAAGAAACACGTTTCAAAGTGCGTTCTCTTATTAAAAACTTTGTCCGATTCTACGCTTACATGGCTCAGGTAGAACGCACTTATGACCGTTCTTTATATAAGACATACATTTTCTGTGACCTATTGTACCGTTTGTTGCCCAAGACACCACATGAGAAAGTTGACCTGAACAAGCAGATCCAACTCATAAACTCACGTATTGAGGAGGGAAAGACCCAGCAGATTGTACTCGAAAAAGGCAAAGGTGGCATAAAAGGAGAAAACGTGAAGGGCGGTGGTAAGCCTGATGAGAATACAGATTTGTTGTCTAATATCATAGACAAAGTAAATCTGATGTTCAAAGGAAACTTCTCCCCTGCCGATCGTGTGATTGTAGAAGCAATCTTCGATAAACTTAACACAGCATCGGCAAAAAAGAAGTTGACCAAGCAGGCCAAGAACAATGACCCGAAACAGTTTGCCGAAAGTATCTTCCCTGACATTTTCGAGAAAGCCGCTCAGCAATGCTATGATGATAGCATCGGAGCATTTGACAGATTATTCCAAAATAAGGAGCTATATAATAGCATCATGACTCAGATGGCAGATTTGATGTATCAGAACTATCGAACTGAGGGTGACACTCTCATCTTCAATCCTGAAAGATTTAAGGAGAAGATTCTGCCAACTATTGAGCGTGAGTTTGCCTTATATAAGATGATGCCTAAAGGCAAGGAGCAGATAGCTGACGATTTGGTTGCACTTATAGCAGCTCAGACTACAGATGATATTGATGGAGCAAACGATGTAATTCAAAATGCATTCAACCGTCTGTATTGCAGCCCAACAAAGGTTTCATTGGTTGACAAGAAACAGCATTTCAATACACTCGTTAGTCGTTTTGAAGTATTCTTGAAGAAAGTGTTCTACCTGAAGAACCATTCAGAGATTGTAAGTACCAAGCCTGGGCAAGAAGGAATGAAAGCCACGTTAGCTGACTGCATTTATCAGACTCCTTGTTTGAAACGCTTGAAGTTCTCTGAGAGTGAAGCAGACAAGAAGTTCAGTAATTATCTTGGCATGGTTAGAGATTGGCGCAACGACAATGCCCATAAAGCACCGACAGCAACGGAGCAAGAATGTGATACGGCAATCAATGTGCTAACCAGCATGTATCTCTATGTTGTAGCTTTTGGCATCAAGAATCGAGAAATCGACACAAAATGGTTAACGTCAGTCAATAATAATATAAATGGTTCAGAAGAGTAAATGACAGTATGAAACCAATCAAGCATAACATAGGAGCACAATTGAAACTTCCCGTGGAAAGGGTCGTTGCAATAAAAGGGAGAAAGACCTATATCGTTAGATATGAGGACTCCCTTTGTCGTGTTCAAATGTTCGATTGGCAGGAAGATCAGCCGACTCCAAAGCATATATATTGCAGACTCGTTTCAGTCAATGAATTTGGATTTCCTTCTTTTGAACAAGTTGCTCAACAAGAAGAAGTTAAATTGATTGAACCTGTTAAGCCTAAAGAAGAGAAAGAACATATAGAAGATGATAAGCCACGCAAGAATCAAGTTCAGTCATTTAACGAGAAATACGGTTCTTTCTTAAAACGGAAATCATCGGACAGCAGTAATACGTCGAAAACGGTAGTAGAAAACATAACAAACTACCGCTGGGCAAATCAGGAAAATGATTTCGAGAAGTGGTTTATCTCCACTGGAGGTATTAAGAAGAGATTTGAAATTCTCATTTCTCTGGCTGAACAATTGGCGGATTACCATAGAAAAAACAAGGTCTATAAAGACTTTGTACCAGAATATATCAACATTGAAAGTTCCAAATGGAATGTCAAGGCAACAATTCCTGAAACCAATTACTACTATTCAGGATTAGGAAATGTGTTCATATACGCCAGCCATGCTGCCCCAGAGGTTGTTAACAGACGTATGCCCAATACACCAATGAGCGATTGTTATTCCTTTGCAATTATTGCGCATGAGTTATTGGCATTCTGTCATCCTTTTGTGGGCGATGTTGTTATAGACGAAACGTATTCTATGGACGAAGCCATGAGAGGTAATCTTCCTTGGATAGATGATAGTGAAGACACTCTTAATCGGTTAACCAGACGTTATTACGATAGTTTCTTTACGACTCCTAATATACGTGAACTGTTCAAACAGACTTTTGAGATTGGAAAAGAGGAACCTATGAAAAGGCCATCAATGTCTCAATGGATAGATGCCTTATATGAAGCCGGTTCACATCTTAAATATTGTCCTCATTGCAAAACTGATTTCATATATACTGAAGAAGATGATTTCTGTCCTTTCTGTGAAGACGAGCCGATTTTTCCTATTGCTGTTGCCATACAGCGTATTGACAAGAAGTTTGACTTAGATACTTATACATTCTCTGAAACAGAGAAGGAATTATATCCAGATCCAGTCGGTGTTTTACTTGTCAACAAGTCGAATAAACTATATGTTAATTCAAGTCACCTATTGACAGACACATTTAATGTGAAAGATGTTCTGTCTATTGAGGTTGTTTCATCTGATGGAGATCCAAACATAGCAGTGGTTCTGGAACCATTAAATGGATTCTCTTTCTATGCTTCTACCGTTAAAGGTGAAAGATATGAACGTCCCATCACTAAACCAACAAGAATTGTGTTTCCACAAAACAACCCAAGGAAGTTGGTACTCTCCTTACGACAAATAGATGAATCACAACGAGTATTAAATGTACAACTTAATAACGACATGATATATGCAGAAGATTGAAAAGATATATGAGTTATTTGCTGAAGAAGCTTTTGGCAATTCTTTTGAATGTCGTATAGATGATGATATTCACGTAGAAGGTTGTGCCCCTATATATCTCCAAAAATGGGACACGTTATGTCCTCTTTTTACCATTCAACAAAAGGGGAACAACGATAACATGGAGGATAAGCCAATTACTATACGATTCAAAGAGACCCCCAATATAGTTCCATCAGAGCCACCTTCATTTAATTATCTCTTTTGGATTGAGCCATTAGAAGGTAAGGGCCTGTTTACATTCAAGTATATTGAGTGTGGAACTGTCACACCCCTCCCCCAATTGGACATAGCCTATGATGACAGTACAAAGATTTCTTTTAGAACTGCTGATTCAGAGCAGTTGAAAAAGAATCTATCAAACAATTATGTCTTCGATGCCGGAAAATATAAACTGTTGTTTGTCAAAGCATGGCAAAACGGAGGCAAGAATTGGAATGTTTATGGTATTCGTTCAGATAAAGAGAAAGACACTCCACGATTTATAGATGTTCCTCTGATTGAGAATGAGCATAAGGAGAATGTCAGAGTTGTAAAAAAAGAGATTTTTTCAAAAGTTTGTTTTCCAACAAGATTTGACGAGATTGATGTACTTGCATACGAGAATATCAACTTTGTTGACATCGGCCAGGCAAAGGAAGCTCATGACGCTCTTGTAAGCAAAGCTCACAGTGGAGAAGCGTTAATGGGATTATGGACAGAGTACTCCAGAATTGAGTTAGAGATTGCAAGAGAACAGAGCGACGAGCTTGGAAAGATAGCATACCATTTTAGTGCTAAACCTAAAAATGGTATAGCTCATCTTGTTTTGGATATAAATCCAGATCAGACATCATTATTGTATCGTCTTGCATCTTCAGAACCACAATTCCAATTGGTTTGCGATAAGACTCAGCCGCCTATCGTTACAATGCTCAAATTCAATCCACATAATCGCGAAGCAAAGTTTGAAGATGAGTTATACCGCCTTCCTTCATCGGGTATCTTGGAGTTATCTTTGCTTGGCAATGAAATTGTAGATAAGCGTCGTTCTCAGGCTGTAAAACAACTTTTTAAGGGACGTACCATAGTTCTTCAGAACTTGTTGTTTGCTATTGAAAACGAAGCAGATAAGATGTTCGAGGACTCTCACAAACATATATCTGCTTGGAGCAAAAAGACTGAGAATTTTCTTAGAGAGAAATTCGGCATAGAACATCTTACTAAGAACCAGGAAGAGGCTGTTGAAATAGCACTCAATAATAGGAATGATATTACAATTATTCAAGGGCCTCCAGGAACAGGTAAAACTACAGTCGTTGCAGCCATTTGTCACAGGTTATTGGAACTTGCCGACAAAAAAGAAAAAGATGGTACAGTCAAGACCATCTTAGCTTCGGCTTTTCAGAATGACACCATAGAGCATCTTGCATCTAAGGTGTACACTCATGGACTTCCAACTGTTAAAGTGGGAAAGAAAACTATGGGCGTAAGGGCTGAAGAACGCTTCATTTCAGATTTCGAGAAGGACTTACAAAAAGAAATAGATTCTCGTGGTGGAGAATCTGAAATGCGTATTTCTTCTCGGCTCAGTTCACTCGCAGCCTTGTTCTCAAAGGAAAAGAATGCTGATGAAATAATCGCTTCCGTGACGGAAATAGTTCCAGAAGATACTCCTATCACAGGAATATCCTTTGACAGGTTACGCGAGATACGCAGCGGAGTTAAATCTTTTATAAGAAAGAATGAACGAAACCTTGATTTGGTTAACAGCATTCCAACTACCGAAGATGAATATAACTTCGGTAATACTCTTGGTATCATCGCTGATGTTCTTCAGGCCGGATTCGACTTTAATGAGGAAGACATCCAGTTCCTCGAAGATGCACCTGAGATTAATCCTGATGCAGATTATTTGGAGAAGTTATCCACTTTCAAGACATCTATGGTTGAGAAGATAACAGCTCAGAAGGTTCAGGTAGAGAAAGACTTTCATAATGAAATATTATCATGGCTTGAAGATGCTGCCAATTGTGCTCGCAGGTATGAAGAAACCAACTACGAAAATGAGGATGATTTTATCCGTTCTGTCCTGTCTGATTTGAAAAAGGATCTTCATGGTAATTCATCCTATATTCGACATTCACTTCAAGAGTATGGTGATACAGTAGCAGCCACAAATCAGTTGGCAGGAAGTAAAGAAATGAAGGATTTTTCCCATATCAAGAATGTTATCTTGGAAGAGGCTGCACGTTCTAATCCCCTTGACTTAATCATTCCGATGGTCAAGGCAGAAGACCGTATTATCATGGTTGGTGACCAAAATCAGCTTCCTCACCTTCTCGAATCCGACGTTGCAGAAAGGAGTCTTGCCATGATAGAAGACATTGATGAAAAGAAAGAAAAGCGCAGACTCTATGAACAGTCACTATTTGGTATTATATTTGAAAATGTTCAGAAAGCGAAACGTCAAAGATGTATTACTCTTAATGAACAATTCCGAATGCATCCTACTATTGGCGACTTTATTAGTAACACGTACTATAAAGACCCCCAAACAGGAGAAGGTATGCTTAAATCAGGCAGTGAACAATTATACGAGACTAAGCAACATCACTTGTCTATTCCTTGGGCGAAGGACAAGACAATGATATTCTGTAACGTTCCGGGTGACAAACCTGAGAGCAAAGGTCAGAGTAAATGTCGGCAAGCTGAAGCCGCAAGAATCATGTCTATTATAGACGAACTTAGAGATGATCCAGAGTTCAAGCATCTTTCTGTCGGTGTTATTACCTTCTATTCGAAGCAGGTCACAACGCTATTTGAAGAAGCGGCAAAACCAGAACATGGTTACGTTATAAAAGACAAGGATGGTTATAGCATTGCTCCTAAATATAGAACTCTCGATGGTGATAAGGAAAAATTCCGTATCGGCTCTGTTGACTCGTTCCAAGGAAAGGAATTTGACATTGTGATTCTCAGCACAGTTCGTTCCAATAGTCAAAGTCGAGAAGACGGAAATGAAAAGAGAGTTTTTGGATTCTTGACTTTGAAGAACCGTTTGAATGTAGCCTTCTCACGAGCACAGAAATTAGTCATAGTTGTTGGCGATGCCAATATGTTCGAAGATAGCTATGCTGAAAAGTATGTGCCTGGCCTTTACGATTTTTGTACAAATATAACAAAGAACAAACCATATGGCAATAGAATCTAATAAGACAATTTTCATGGGAATGGCGAAACCAAGTGACAAATGTCTATTGGTTTCTATTCCAATGAGCATGTATAGAATTCAGACCAATAAGTTCACATCGGGTTTGAATTACTTTCAAAAGGCTGTACTTAAACTAAAGTATATGCCTCAGATTAGTAATGCAAAGATTGCAGAGTTGTTGCATCTTGACGAGCATTTAATCAATCTTATTGTTTCACAACTTGAAAGTAAGGGACTATTACTTAGCACGGGGTTCCTAACACCAGAAGGAGAAGAGATGCGTAACAATGCTGATGGATTCATAGTAGATGATTCTCAAAGGCAGATTGGCTATATTTTCTCATACGATGATGGTAATGAACTCTTTCCTTATTATCAGAGAGAAGTAAATTTTGCCGAAGTTTCCAATGGTGAACTTGTCTATAATACAGAGAGAGGAACAAGATCTTTAGAGGCTCCATTGAACATTATTGAGAGTGATAACACGCTTGGCCTTCCACCTTCAGAGGAAGAAATTCTTCAAGTTATAAAAAATTCTACCTACAGGGATATGGAAGGCGATGGCGATGTTGAAGACATTACTCAACAAATGTTTCAGATTAAGTATATTCCCAACAACAAGCCAGAGACAGTAATGGTTTGTACTTACATCTATCTCCCACAAGGAGATAATGGGTACGATGATGACTGGCTTGTTCTTGATCCTTTCGGCAAAGGAAATAATTATGAGCTGAAGCTGTATCTTGAAAAGGAAAAGAAAACCAACAGACAGTTTTCGGCTGTTCTGTTCAACACCTTCAAGGATGTTGAAACAGAAAACAATCGGAAGTTTGATGAAAGTGTAAAATGGTTTGAGGAACAGGTCCAGGAAAGAATCGCTATCGTTTTTGATGATAATTTCCAGAAGATGGACTCTAATATTCAGCAAGCCATACATGACGTAGTTAATTCTTATATGCGGATGGAGCGTAATGACTTCAAATCAATCCGTCACGATCAAAAGCAAATGTTCTTCATGAATATGCAGTCTGCTATTGAGAGCATATTATTACAAGACCAAACAGATAGAGAGGATATTTATGAAGACCTGGACAACAATTATGGTGAATATGCTGCACAGGTGGACAGACAAGACTGCTTGAAGGCAGTATATAGGAAAAAGATCCTTTCTGATACCACTTTCGTTCCAAATGTTTTATTAAAATTGAAAACAAAAAATTGGAAAGGGCGTTCTCTTCTCGATTATCTGATGAAGTTCATTATGTCTCTTTCATGTGAACCGAACCTTGAAGACTGCAAGGTCATTAAAGTTTTCAAGAATCGAATTGATACTATCGTTGGCATAACAGAAATGCGTAATCACGTTGGTCATGGTACTACTGAGTCACAAGACAGAAGTTCGGCATTTACTGGAGATGATGCCAGAGAGTATTTCAGCTTTATGACAGATTTAATTAACGATTATATTAAAACACTGGAATAATGGGAAAGAATAAGAACAAAAATAAGAATAAGAACAACCAAAATAACAAGAATATTGATTCTCATGTTAAGGTTGTGACAGATCTTACCCAAGAACAAGTGGATAAGATTACTACATTCTCAGAAGAAGAAATGCCAGTTGAAGCTGCGGGAATCCCTGCAGAGGAACTTGTTGATACCAAAGAAGATGCTCAGAGGATAGAAGACATAAAAAAGACTGGTAATGTTGATGGCTACATCAGCAAACTTCATGATATGTTGGTTCGAATCAAGGCGATCGAAAAGAGAGCTGAAGAAATTAAAGACCAGCATCTTCAAGATCAAGCTACATTGGCTAAAGACAAAAAGGATTTTGAGGACTATAAAAAAGATGAAGAAAAGAAGCTTGAATCAGAAAGAAAGCATAATAACGATAGGCAGAAGAAGCTCGACGAGGAGAAAATGGCTATAGACAATGGAGAATATACCACTGTCATAAAAAGCCTTTTGGATTCGATGCGCTCTACTGAAGAAGAAATTACCAATTCAACCAAAACTCTGGTTGAAGATATGGGTAAGAAGCATGAATCTTATATTAGCTCTCTTTCTGAGCTCAATAAGAAGAAAGAAGAATTAGACGAGCAAAATCTTCAGTTAGAGGCAGATAAAGCAGAACTTGAAAGAAAGCGTAAACTCTTTGAGTCTTCCAAGAAATCTGCAGAGAAACGCATCAGACAGGAAATAGAAGATGAGTATGATGACAAGATTAATGATTTGGAAGATGAAAAGTTCTCGTTAAAGAGCAAGTACATGAAGTTAGAAAGAGAGAACAAATCACTCTCCGACTTCAAGCGCGAACTCATGTCTGCTTTTGAGTCTTCTGATGCAGAGAAGATGATTAAAGAACAAAATATTCTCAAAGAGAAATGCAAGAAGCTGGAGGAAGAGTTGGATTCACGCCATTCTGAGGCAGAATACGAAGAAAAAGCGAATGCTGTCACAGAATTGAAGGCTAAAATTCGTGAGATGGAAAACAAAGTCAGCGAAGAAAGACTTAGCGAACTTCGACTCTCTTTACATAATGCCGATGCCTATATACTTGAAATCAATACATATAAGGCACAGATTGACAGTTCAAAGGCAAGAGAAAAAAGTTTGTTGAGAACTGTTGCAGACTTGCATGAGACCATCAATCAACTTAAAGACGAGGAGAAAGCCAAGCAAAGTGCTTTTGAACAAACAAGACACATGGATGAAGATGCTGAACTTGCAAACCGCAAGTTAAGATATATCCGCCCTAATAGCTTAAAGGAACTTGTTGAGTATTTGCAGAAGTACATGGCCAGTGCCAAAGACCCCAAGCCTTTCTATTATGATCAGAAGACCATTCGTACCTTTATGGCAGGACTTAACATGTCACTCCTTAGCATTTTACAAGGTATAAGTGGTACAGGTAAGACAAGTTTGCCGCGTGAAATTGCAAAGGCACTTGTCGCTGGTGCAGAGGGTTACACTGGTAAGGACGATAATGGAAACAGAAATGAGCCATACCGTATTTGTGCCATTCAATCTGGTTGGCGTGATAATATGGACTTGATGGGTTTCTACAACAACTTTGAAAAGAAATACAAGGAAACGGATTTCTTCAAAGCATTGTATTTAGCCGCTCAACCCAAATACAAGAATACCCTTTTCCTCATCATTCTTGACGAAATGAATCTGTCACATCCAGAGCATTACTTTGCTGATTTCCTTTCATTGATGGAACAAAGCACTGGTGACCGCTATATCAAGATAAATGCAGACGAAGAACTTTTGCCAAAGTTGTTCAAAGGCCGTCAGATGCAGTTACCTCCTAATGTAAGATTCATTGGAACTGCCAATCATGATGAAACAACCTTGGACTTCGCTCCCAAAACTTATGACCGCTCTAACGTCATGGTTATGGGAACCAACGACAAAAGCAAGGTTATGGAAGAGATTCGGGTGGCTAAATCTGCAAATCCAACAAGCAGAGACAGACTCTCCGTAGATTATCATTGGCTTCGAGAGCAATTTGCTGATGCGGAAGTACAGTACTTAAGTAGATATGAGGAATTTGACAAATTCATCAAAACTCAATCTCTCTGTAATTGGCTAAATGACCGTGGAATAGGCATTGGCAACCGTTTTGATGAACAGGCAAGGAAGTTCATATGTGGCTATATTGCACTTGGAGAAGATACCACCGAATGTCTTGCAGAAGCAGCAGACCACTTGATTACAAGTCGTTTGTTCAGATCGTTGAAGAATAGGTATGACTTGACAGCGGACAATTTGGAGGATTTCCAAAAGAAATATAACAAATTGTTCTCTGAGGCTTTCAAGAAACAAGAACCTGTTGAAGGAAATAAACTGTTAAACGCTGAGATTTTAAAGAAATAATGCAGATAATCGACAGATATACTGGAAAAATCCTTAATGATAGCAATCTTCCTGGCGATATTGAGTTAGGAAGATATGCTATTTCTATGGGTTCAACCTATAAGGAATTGACATCAAAAAGCTATAAAGTTCAAGAAGGTCAACGTATTCATCAGGAACTTTTAGACGATGTTAACAAAGATAAGCATAATATCTTTGAAATCATTTCAGAATCTGTAGAGAACGGCGATTTCAGGTCAATTCCTTTGCTACAGGGAATTAAGAATGGATTGGAATTTGGTGATTTTGCGACGCAAATGGAAGAAGACTTCAAGCATATTGAAGCAATTTTCCATGCACCATACTCTAAACTCAATCGTACAATCGAAAAAGTACCAGTTTCAAGAGCAAAGCGTATTTCAAATAGAAGCAACCAATATTTGGCTGCTCATACAGAAGATTGGCTCCATAAAGGATTAGTCAGTTTTAGGCCAAGTCGTATATTGACAGAGGAGATAATTTCCGATGAGAATGTTTTCGAAAATCAATTAGTTATTGCATTGGTCACAAGAGCAGCACATCATTTGGAAAGAAAGTTGCGATATACACGTGACATTACAGAATTTCTCATTGAGTATTCCAAGTTGATAGAAAAACATGAGAAATCAGAAGATTGTTGGTATAAGAAAGTAAGAAGAGAACTTAGTCTTGCCGGAAAGGTTTATGACGAACAATCTGGGAATTACAAGGCAGCAAACGCTGACATTCAGATTGTGACTTCCACCATGAAGCGTCTAAAAAAGTTAAGAGACTCTTTATTAAAGCTCCGTCAGTATGATTTATTTTATAATGTAGATCAACGTTTAGTCAAGTCTGTACAATATCATGACACAAACGTTCTGATTAACGACAAACATTATAGGTATCTAAAGAAACTTTGGGTTTTATTACTCAAAGAAGAAAATGCTAATCCTGATGATAATAAGGCAGATGCTGATGAATATATTATCAACAATGTCCGAAATTACGGTATATCAATAATCAATTATGCTGTTAAAGACATCGAGTATCTTGGCTATAATATCGTAGGTACGGATAAGCAATGGAAAGCTCAACGTGATAATTGTCCGGACATACGTCTTTCCGTTGACGAGTATGGAGTAATCAATGTTATGGTTGGCTCTCAAAAATTAAGATTTGTAGTAACTTGTGACCTCCCCTACTTGTCTGGCAATCAATCATTACCAGAGAATACTTATATAATTGCATATGACAACAATGATGCTGATGACGAATATGTAAGATCTTCGGTTGATTCTGCTAACATAATTCCAGTTTCATTAAGAGACATCACATGCGTTGAACGTATTGCAATCATTTTTAGGAAAGAGATGTTGAAACAGTATGTAGAGAACACATTGTTAAAGGCTTATGAAATGCCGAGAATACTTTTTCCTTATTACAATCTGATTGCAACGTTTATTACATGCATTCAAATAGATCCAAAGGTGCCAAGTTATATCTTCACAAAATATCCAATAGTTGAATTTAACAAAAACAAATGGCGTGATAAAGTTCTAAACAGTGACGACTATAAGGATAAGAGCCGAATGGAACAGAAGAAAATATCAGATGCTCTTGACACCTTTATTGATGATTACGAACTATATGCAATGGATTTGCGCGACAAGCTTAGATGCTTTGATCCAGATTGTTCATTGCAAATAAATAGTTGGCAATGTGATTCATTAAGTTATATTGTGTGTTCTTGCGGATATGTATTGGATTCTTCCAATCACAGTAATATTGTATTTTATAAAAAGGACTCTCCCTTTTCTCCAGAAGAAATGGGAATGGACTATTTAGCAATCAATCTAAATTGAGTAATTATGGCAACTTGGAAACCAACAGAAATAATCATAAATGGCAATCCTGTAAAAGCTCAGGCTCCATTAATTGTGTCGGCCAGTAGAAGTACTGACATTCCTGCTTTTTATGCCGATTGGTTCTTTGACCGATTAGAAAAAGGTTATTCTGCCTGGACAAATCCTTTTAATGGGGTTAAGTCCTATGTTTCATACGAAAAGACGCGATTCATAGTGTTTTGGTCTAAGAATCCTCGTCCACTATTGCCATATCTCCATATTCTCAAAGAACGGAAAATCAATTGTTACGTACAATACACTCTAAACGACTATGAAGATGAGAAACTTGAAAAAGTACCTTCTCTGGCTAATCGTATAGAAACATTCAAACTTCTGGTTGAGCAGCTTGGAAAGGGTGCAGTTATTTGGAGGTTTGACCCCATGATATTGACTGATGACATATCTGTGGATGACCTATTGATGAAAGTGCAAAACATAGGTGACCAATTAAAAGATTATACCGAGAAACTTGTATTCAGCTATGCAGATATAGCTATGTACAAGAAAGTTAAGCATAATCTGGAGGCAAATGGTATTCCCTATCATGAATGGAATGTTGAGCAGATGGAAGAATTTGCAGAAAAACTTTCTATTATGAATAAAGATAGAGGATGGGACTATCAACTTGCCACCTGTGGTGAGAAGATAGACATTGACAAATATGGAATATTACACAACCGTTGTATTGATGGTGATTTGATTGCTCGACTTGCATGGAATGATAAAGAACTGATGGACTTCATGAAGGTGAAAGTAGAAGATGTTCCTGCTCCATCTTTGTTCGATACCCCAGAACTTCCACAGGGAGCAATATTGCTGCCGAATAATAAATACTTTATCAGCACCCATAAGAAAGATCCAGGACAAAGGCAATTCTGTGAATGCATGGCTTCCAAAGATATAGGTGAATATAATACCTGTCCGCATCTTTGCGAATACTGCTATGCCAATTCAACAAAACAATTGGCTCTACAGAATTGGAAATGTCATAAAGACAACCCTTGGGGAGAAACAATAACTGGCAAATAAAATAGAGATAAAAGTATGGCATACATAAACGACATACAGCGAATAGATAACCTTACTATAGCAGACATCATTAGGGTTTCATATCAATATGTTCCTAATGCATATAAACTACGACCTTATGCGTACAGAGACAACGAAGGCAGGACATTAGGGCGTGGAACAGCTATACTGGAAACAGAAGAACAATGTTGCGCATACATGGCCGCCTACGGTAATATGCACTATAAAAAACTGTCAAGGGCTTTGGAAGATGGTGAATTTCCATATGAGGCATTAAACAATGGTGTGGAAATCTATGATTGGGGCTGTGGCCAAGGCATTGGTACAGTAGCTATCATTGAGAAACTGCGTCAATATGGTCTGCTGTCTAAGTTGAAGAAGGTAACGCTTGAAGAACCTTCCGATATTGCACGTCAAAGAGCTGTTTTGCATGTTACACAAGCATTAGGTGATTCTAACGTTGAAATAGAAGATATACCATATTATCTTCCATCAGATAGTGGTGACAACAGTAATTCAATAACCAAAATTGATGTTGAAGAGCCATGCGCTATTCATATATTTTCAAACATCCTTGATATAGAAGCTGTTAGCTTAAAAGGCGTTTCTAAACTTATCACATCTTCAGGAACTCATCATATTACACTCTGCATTGGCCCAGCAAATCTAAATGAGAGCCGTATCAATGCTTTTTGTAACTATTTCATAAAAGACGGACTGCGTATTTTCACCAATTTCCGAGATACGAATTTTGGCCATCACCCTGATGGCAAGGCTTATGGTTGCTTAATTAAGAGTTTCACATTTAGTCTTGCCAGCAATAATGACATACTTCATAAATATAGTTATTTTGCGCCAGTTCAATACTATGCGTCGTATTCAGACACCGGCTTGAATGGAAATATTAGACAAAGCGCATTTGAGATTCTTGCACCATTTGACATGACAGCGCATAAGAACCTATGCCCTGTCTATGCGCTCATCAGTAACCTTATTTCACGAGGAAGACCTACTTTAGCAAGTCAAAAAGTCTTGGATTATGTGTCTTCTTATAATGAAAGGGAAAAGATAAAGAGCCTTAACACCATAGCAAGAATCCAAAAAACCTTTGTGGAGGCACTGATTTCAGATCGACTTGATATAGAAAAGGAATCTTTAGATATTCTTGTTGTCGAGGATGAAACAGAGGTGGCTAAGATTGCTTTTGATGACTTTAATGAATTATATCATCATTTGATTGCCATGACGCAAGATTTTGATGATATGACATTGCCCGTTATCAATATTCATAGTAAAAAGGATGCCAAAGCCACTACGATTTACGATGCAATTATAGACGTTTCGATTGACAAAGTTTCAAATCCTGAAGGAGTCGTATTTTCAAAGTATAAGACAAACAATGCTTGCTATTTCATTGTACGTTCTTCATCATCAATTTATGAAGATAGAATTCTCTATACTACAGAAAGAATTAAGTATAAACCTTTAGTAGAAAAAGATTCTCAGGGAAACTATCATAATTTGGAACAGGAATGTGACCACCTCCGATATTTCCTTAATCTGATCTTCAGGAAAGAAGACTTCAGACCAGGACAGCTACCTATTCTCAGCAGAGCTTTACAATTGAAAAGTGTCATAGGATTGTTGCCAACTGGAGGTGGTAAGTCATTAACATATCAACTTGCTGCCATGCTCCAGCCGGCAGTAACGTTGGTAGTCGATCCGTTGAAAGGATTGATGAAAGACCAGTATGATGGATTGCTGAAGACAGGTATTGACTGTATATCATTTATCAATAGCGATATTACCAAGGATTATGCTGAAGGGCAAAAACGAGAACAAGCCCTTACTGGCTCGCAGATTCAGATTATGTTCTTGTCACCTGAACGTCTTAGCATACATCGTTTCAGGGAGGTATTGCGTTCTATGCGTGAATCAGATGTGTATTTTGCATATGGTGTTATTGATGAAGTCCACTGCGTATCTGAATGGGGACATGATTTTCGCCTTGCATACCTCCATTTAGGTCGAAATCTTTATAATTATGTCCTTCCTAAAGAGGTCGAAGGTGAAGACAATCATATATCATTGTTTGGATTGACAGCAACAGCCTCATTTGACGTGCTTGCTGATGTAGAACGAGAATTATCAGGTAATAATTCATATTCTTTGGAAGATGATGCCACAGTCAGATATGAAAACACCAACCGTCTTGAATTGCAGTATTATATCTATCCTGTAAATTCATCTGAGGCTTCAAGAGCTTGGGATGTAGGTGATGTGAAAGAAGAAACTCTTTTGGCTGCTATTGATGACGCTACGGACAAAATTCAAGAAATCCAAGATGAAGATAGTATAGAAACGATAAAAGAACGTTTTCTTGAAAGAGAGAATATTACGGATGAAGAGAAGACCGAAGAAATCTATTCTACAGATCTATATACTGAGGTTGATAGTAAATGGTATTCAAGAAGAGAAACCGATACAGCAGGTATTGTATTCTGTTTACGCGCTTCAGATCGTTCAAATTTGAGTGTTCCTTCAGTTGCCAATACTCTGAGGTCGCATAACATCAATCGTCTTTCTACCTATAAAGGTGGTGATGACACAAGTTGTCAAGATGAATTCCTCTCTGGTGAAACAAACTTAATGGTTGCAACTAAAGCATTTGGTATGGGTATAGATAAACCCAATGTACGCCTTACAGTACACCTCAATTACCCAGGTTCTTTGGAGTCTTTCGTACAGGAAGCCGGACGAGCTGGGCGTGACAAGAAAATGGCTCTTGCAACCATCATGTATTCTCCTAAAACTTTTCCTGTTAAAAATGCCAGGACAGGTCAATGGAATCATTATTCAGCAGACTATTCCAACAATAAATTTTTCTATGATAGTAATTTTCTTGGAGAAGAATTTGAACTATACGTCATGGAACTTCTTATGAATGGACTTCAAGTTCGTATAAGTAATGAGGAAATTGCTGGAACAGAAGACATTAAGTTCGGAAGAAGTAAAGGTATCTTGCAATTTATTGATAGATACGATGAGGGAACTATTCTTACATATTATGTATCATATGAAGAAACAGAGACCGTTCTTGACGAATATAATACATATTTGAGAAGTAGAAATATGCCGCTTTTCAAAACATTCAATGCAGAACAAGTAAAAATTGATGGTAGATTCAGTTACATTAGAAGCTATGGTTCTGCTGATTATAAAGATGCTATTCAAAAGGCAATTTATAGAATGTGCATTATTGGCTTAATTGATGACTTTACAGAAGACTATGCAAGAAAGACATTCCGTATAACGACAATATGCCAAGACGAATCACGCTATTATGACTACCTTCGTTTGTATTATCGCAAATACTATTCAGAAGATAGAGTTGACGTGATGATTGAAGAAGTAAAGCAAATGGCTATGGTGGACGGTGCCATCATGGCATGTCTCAAACACCTAACATCATTTATCTATCGAAGTATCGCAGATAAAAGAGCCAGGGGCATTATGGACATGGAGCAATTTTGTAATATGGCCATAAACTCAGGAAAAGACTGGAAGGAAACGAATGAGGATCTAAAAGACTTCATTTATTACTACTTCAATTCAAAATACGCAAGAGAAGGGTTCATTACCTACGATTCAAGCGTACGGCAAGAAATTCCTTTCTCACTTAAAGATGATACAAATTATGACATCCATAATGAGAGTGAGATAACAGATTTTGAGCTTGTCAAAAAGTATATGAGAGTCGTTGACAGAGATATAGTCAATAATGATTCGCAAAAAGACAACATCAAACATCTACAAGGTGCAGTACGCTTAATCAGACGTGCAGTAGCTGAAATGAATCCTGTTCTCAACCTACTCAATGTATTTTGTATTCTTTTCCTTGGCCAACAAGAGAACGAAATGCTTGAAACGGAATTATACAACGATTATAAAGACGTAATGCAACGCTACTACTCAGAGGGCAAGCTTAACTTACTCGATGAATTTACCGACTTACTTATACAGCATACAGCCATTCCTCCTGAAGGCAGAGACTATATTGAAAAAATACAGCTTGCCGTTCAATTGGAAATGCATGTAGATGAATTAAAAACAATAAATCAAAAATATAGAGAATTATGATTGAAGAAAAGATCAACAACTCGTTGAAAGAGTTAGAGCAAGGACTCAGAGAAATTGAATCTGCTCGAAAACAAGTGGAAAAGACTGTTAGTTCGTATGACGGTCTTACAAAGACAACTGGTGATTACGTGACCAAATTGGGTAGCATAACAACCAAAGTGCAGGAACTTGTTGATAGTATAGGTAAAGACTACGATCAAAAAGTCAAGGCATTTGAAAAAGACAGGAATACGATTATCAATGCTTCTAATGCCGCGACAGAAAAGTTGTCCAATGCCACTGAAGAGTTCAAGGATTCATTGACAGAATTAAAAAACAAATTGAAATATAGCCTTATAATCAATGCTGTATCGCTTGTGGCTATAGTTGCAATAGTTATTCTACTTTTGAAGTAGAACCATTAATTATAACACTATTAAATACAGAAGAATATGGACGGCGAGAAATTTACGAACACTTCCATCACCATCAAGGGATTGTTGGGACTTATAGAGGCAAAAGACATTGCCATACCTGAGATTCAGAGGCCTTTCGTTTGGAAGAACAGCCAAGTTAGAGACCTTATAGACTCACTATATAAGGGCTACCCAACTGGATATATCATCCTCTGGAAAAATCCCAACGTCAAATTAAAAGATGGTACTATTTCTTCTGGAAAGAAAGTGATTATTGATGGTCAGCAAAGAATTACAGCTTTGATGACTGCTATTGCTGCACAAAAAATCTTCAATAGTGAGTTTAAGGAAACTCGTGTCAAAATAGCATTTAATCCTTTTGCTGCATTAGAGTTTCAGAACGGGGACAGTGAAGCTGAAATCTTCGCAGTGCAAACTCCAGCCCACCTGAAAAGTAAACACTGGATTCCTGATATTGCAGAGATCTTTAGTACAAGCTTCTCCTCCTGGACATTCATTCCTCAATATATTGAGCAAAATCCAGAGATGAGTGGAGATAATCTTCAAAAGGTTCTCAATCAATTGAAGGGAATTGAATCTACGCAGATTGGCGTTATTGAGTTATCTGAGAAGCTGGATATTGATGTTGTAACAGACATCTTCATTCGCATAAACTCAAAAGGTACACCATTAAGTCAAGGTGATTTTGTTATGTCAAAGATGGCAGCGGATGAAACTCATGGAGGTAATACCCTCCGTAAACTCATAGACTACTTTAGTCATCTGTCTGTCGTTCCAACCTACTACGAGTATATTAAGAACAACGACTCTGCTTTTGCAGCTACACCCTATCTACAGAAACTCGCATGGTTGGCAGATGACAAAGAAACTGTCTATGATCCAGGTTGTGATGATGTTATTCGAGTCGCTTTCATGCACAAGCTAAAAAGAGCAAAGTTGGCAAATCTTGTTCAATTGCTAACGGGTAGAGACTTTGAGACACGAGAGTTCAAAGAAGAAATTGTCGAGGACACCTTCAAAAAGATGTACGAAGGTGTTCAGAATGTAATCAGCCAGCATAATTTCACTCAATTTATGATTGCCATCAAGTCTGCTGGTTTTATCTCTGAAAAACTGGTCAATTCGAATATGGCTATGGACTTTGCATACACTATTCATCTTCTTCTTCAGGAATCAGAAGTTCCTGTTGCAGAAAGAAAGCGCATTGTTCAGAAGTGGTATGTGCTTTCGGTCTTAACAGGCCGCTATAGCAGTTCACCTGAATCAGCTTTTGCAAGAGATATACGGCAGATAACAGAACAAGGAGTACCAGCAATGCTTAAATCTATTGAGGATGCTATTCTATCTGAGAATTTCTGGAATGTTGCAGTCCCCCAAAATCTGACTATGACCTCCACGAATAATCCAACATACCTCGTTTATTTGGCCGCCCAAGTATATTTTAATGATGTTTCACTTCTCTCAACAAACATCACAGTACGTGAACTGATAAATCTTGGTGGAGATGTTCATCATGTATTTCCTAAACAGTATCTGATAAATAATCATTACGCAAAGAATCAGTATAACCAAGATGGTAATTATGCTTATTTGGACAGACCTGTAAATGAATCTATTGGCAAGAAAGCTCCAAAGGAGTATTTCAATATAGCACTGAAGCAATGTCAAACAAAGGTAGCTGAGTGTGGCTCTATAATTGATGAAGTCCAGCTGTATAATAATCTTGCAGATAATTGTATTCCTAATGACGTTTTCGAGATGGGACATGAACAATATGGAATATTCCTTGAAAAGCGTCGAATCTTAATGGCTAAGAAGATTAGAAAGTACTATGAGTCTTTGTAAGCCTATTGTTTATTCGCTTAGAACACAATTCTGATGAATGAAATTATAGCATCAAATCCACAAGAAGCCGTTATAAAGTATTATAAGCCTTCTGAATTACTTGGAATGTTCACAGCCTATCTATCCAGACAGGATGTGAACTCTCAGGTTATATATCTTCGTGGTATCTACCTTAAAAATGCAAAGCATGACCCAAGATGGTCATATAGATATGATATTCTTAGAGACGAAGATACTCAGACTGAAATTACCCTTCAGATGACACAGAAACAAAGTGAAGAGCTGAAGGACGGTAACCTTGTAACTGTTGGAGGTGTTCTTGGCCGACGTGTACAAAACAATAGTCATATCCAACTGATGCTTGTTGTTAGTCGCATCGAGATTGTCAAGGAACAGGTTATCGATGAAGATGAACAAAAAAGGATTGAACTAAGGCGGAAAAAGGTTTCATTAGGATATAAGAACGTAGATGGGTTGCTGGAACAAAAACTTTTCAGCGATGAACGGCCTAAAGTAGCACTCGTTTTTGCCACAACTTCAATCACAATGGCTGATTTCAACGCTGGAATCAATGCTGCAAAAAGTGCTATTGACTTTTTGGAATACCGAGTTAATTTTTCATCTTCCAACGACTTCTCCATTCTTTTAGCACAGCTCGACTCGCAAGGTTTTGACGTTATTGCCTTAGTTAGAGGAGGTGGCGCAAAAGTAGAGGCAGCTGATGACTTGGCTGTGTTAGAGAAGATCGTAAACTTACAAACTCCTATTATTGCAGCAATAGGTCATGTAGAGGAGAAACTTTTTATTAAACAGATTGTTGATAAAGAAGCACCTACTCCCAATGGATTAGGACAGTATTTTTCAGATATGGTCGAATCTGTTTCAGAGAAGAAAACAAAATCACGAGCTGTCCTGACCGAAAAAATTAAGAAGCAGTTTCAAGAACAGTTAGAAGCTGGTAAGAAGCAGAACAAAGAACTTCAAGATAAATTGGAAAAATTGACAAAGAGCCAAGACGAAGCCAATAAAAAACATGCAGAACAAGTTAAAGCTCTTACCAAAGCCCAAGAAGAAGCTACAAAGAAACACAACGAACAAGTTCAGGCATTGACAAAAGCTCAGACTGAGGCGACAAAGAAACATAACGAACAAGTTGAAGCAATTCAAAAACAGCATAAAGAGCAGACCGAAAAGACAATCAAGCAAAATGAAGAGCTTCAAAAGAAACTGACTGAAATTACGAAGGCGAACGAAACTGCCCAGAAATCTCATGCAGAACAGTTGGGAAAACTTCAACTTCAATTAAAGGCCCAAACAGAACAAGGAGCTAAACAATCAAAAGAGTTCAACGAGAGCCTTAAAAAGATGCAGGACACAAATGGCCAGCTTCAAAAGACGTTGGAGAAGATGACTGCTCAGAATACTCAAACGAGCAAAGATCTGAATGATGCAAAAGATAAAGCTCGGCAGTTAGAAAAGCAACTTTCTGAAGCATCTTCAAAAAATGGTAGTATTATCTGGATGATTATATCTATCATCTCTATCATAGCATTAGTTATTGTTTTGCTTTTTAAGTGACTTCAAAACCTTATTATAGATAATACAACACTATATTATGAAACAATTTAAGGTTATAAATCGACTAAAACTTATTGAAGGGGTTTTAATGTGCAAGAAACCGTCTGGTCGTTCTTTCCAAAAAGCTCACTTCAAACAAGGTGATTTAGACGGAGCTTGTGGTGCATACTCTGTGGCTATGGTTCTAAATATACTTGGAGTATTTGAAGCTGAAGAAATCTGCTCTGACAATGTTATAGATAAGAGAACGTCAGAGTGGAAACTCATCAAGGCTCTAAATGAGGAAGGTTTGTATCGTGAAGGATTGACTTCAGAAAAGATTCAGAAGATACTATCTGCCAACTATGGTAGTAGAGTGGCTTTACAACTTGCAAAAAAAGTAAGTGGACACGACATAGCTGATATTGCCAAGAACTGGATAGATAATGAAATTCCTGTTATTCTGGGCTTAGTCGGTAAGAACTTTGCCCATTGGGTGGTTGCCGTAGGTTATATAGAAGACGAGAACAAAGTCATATCAGATATTCTAACATTAGACCCTGGCAGTGAATCTCCGAAATATGCTCTTTGGAATGGCATTTTGAATCTAAATAAGGAACCTCGAAAGCGTTATGGATTTAGATATGACTCCGACTATAATCAAATGGTTGACCTTGATGAAGCAATAATAATAACCAAAAAGTAGAGCAATATAATGGAAAAAATTACAGCAAATCATTTCATTACGGACGACAAGACTGATAAGGTCTATATGTCAAGTCTTATAGATAAATCAACAGGAGACCTTGATGCAGATGTTCGTAGCCAGCTAAAGAATTGTATTCGACATTTTGCTCGTAAGAGTGAACTTCTTTATAACACAAAAGATGTATGGGCAAGAGACTATATGCCCATTCAACTCACAAAGGATGTCTATCTTAGTTATACATACAAACCGGATTATTTACAGGATATTCCTGAGTGTATAACTAACTGGCAATTGCATAAAGTTCGTAATCAAAGGCAATATACCAATGATGAACATTTCGATTTTAAGGTTGTACACATTCCTCTAATTCTTGATGGTGGAAATGTGATAAAAGCTACAGTTAATAACAAGCCATGCATCATTATGTGCGATAAGGTTCTTCAAGAGAATAATATCAATTATGAGGATTTTCAGAACTGGTGGAAAAACTGGTGGGAAGAAAATTTCGATGGAACAGAAATGGAACTTGTTCTTTTGCCATGGGAAGGTAGTAAGGATAATCCTATTGGTCATGCCGATGGTATGGTTCGATATATTTCAGATGGTCAAATACTAATGACAAACTATCTTGACTATGATGAGAAATTCAAAGACAATCACGGCAGTCGCATACAATTAGAATTGGAGAAAGCTGGTTTTACTGTAAATCGTCTTCATTTCATGGATAAATTTGAATACGAAACAGACAAGATGTTTCGTCTATTATTCAATAAAACATGGTGTTATATCAATTTTCTACAAATTGGGAATAGTATTCTTCTCCCATCATTGGGTTATGAAGAATTAGACCGTGAAGCAATAAAGCAAGTAAAAGAAGCATTTTCAAACACCGGGCAGAAAATTAAAGTAGAACTAATAAATATAGATATGACAAACATTGTAGAAGACATGAATGAAGGACAAAATTCAGGTGGGGCTTTGAATTGTTTAACCTGGACTGTCAAATCATGATATTTGACACTGACAATGTCATAATAGGATGTATTCCTCAATTCCGAGGTCGTATATAGTTTTGGCGACTATTTAAGAAACTTCGAGTCGTGAGACTCCATAATTATTAAGCGCAGACATCGGTGACTTATTCAAGTGGACATCTTTGAATTTCCGAGGTTTCAGACGCTGAATAATAGCTAACGCTGTTAGGAGCAATTCACCGTGAGGTCAGTTGCTCCTTTTTTGTGTCTATTCGCAAAAAAATAATAAGAAAAACACACTTTATTTTATCTGTGCAGATAGACTGCACAAACAAAATCTACCTTTGCAATGTCAAACTTAAAATGTGCGATTATGGGATTACTTGATTTTCTTTTATTCGGAGCTTTTATGAATAGCCTGAGAAATAACAATCAGGACAATAACAATCCTTCTGATTATTCAAGCAGGAGTTATGACCAAGGTTATATTGATGGCTATGATGACGGTTACATGGATCATGATGATTATCATTGCCATGATGATTATGATTGCAGCGACAGTTGTGACTGCGATTCTGATTGTGACGATTTCTTTGATTTCTAATTATCAACCCAATTATATTAAGCCGATGAGTAATGGCATATAAGCACTCTACTAATGCAATGAAGAATTTATCTATTATGATGCTCCTTGGAGCATTCTTTACCTTGTGTGTTACTTCCTGTTCAAAGGATGACGATGACAGTATAAATGGCAGTCCAGAACAACAGCAGCAAGAACCAACATATTTGAAAACAAGTGATTTGAACGGAGTATGGTCAGTTTCTGGTTCTAATGGCATATACTTTATAGCTTTTACAGAAACAGGACACTATTCATTATGTTTCAACGACAAGTTGATGGGGGCTGGTACATACTCACTTGACAAGAACACGTTGACATTGAACAATGGTTATCTCTATACGAAGGATAATTTGAAAATAGAACAGACAGACAAAGGATTGACCCTTTCAGGTGAAATGTTTGATTTCAAGAGCAGTAATAAACAATCTGTTAATATAAGTCTAACAAAAACAAACAAAGAAATTCCTTTGCCAAAGACAGGAGAAACATTTAAGATTTGGGGATTGAATGCTCATTATGGAGATGTTGTTACAAAAATCCAATACCAATCTGAATACTTGATAAAGTATCAGTATTGCAAGGACAACTCTCTGCAACAAGTCATTGAAGAGTCTATGTGGTACTACGTATATTGTGACGGTATGACGTACACGCAGACCTGTTCTGGTAATGGAAGTGTTGTCATCTATAAGCTTCAAGACCATTACAGCACTTTGAAATCACAAATTGTTAAACAATAAAGCCGATGAGTAATGGCATATAAACACTCACCTTATGCAATGAAGAAATTAACTTTTATGATGCTCCTTGCAGCATTCTTTACCCTGTGTGTTACATCATGTTCAAAGGATGACGATGAAAGTTTTGCTTATCCTATGGAACAGCTCTATGGCAAATGGAAAGCCGTTGAGATTAAGGTTGATGGTAAATGGTATGATGTTACCAAATACCCTTATACACGGTTTGGAATGGACATCACCTTCTATGAGGGTGGCAAATTCTATGGCTCCGGCTACTTAGGAAACGGCAGTGGCACTTACACTGTTAGCGGCAAAACCATTACAACGTATGTTAGTGGAAAAGAGTACGCTGTCTATACAGTCAACTCATTAAGCGGAAACGAAGCAGACCTGACATTACGAATGGGCAGTGAAACTCTACAAATGAAGGCTAAGAAGCAGTATTAAGTGAAATATAATCAAGTATGTAACTAAAAACATTGAAATCTCATGAAAAAAGCACTGTTAGCATTATGTCTGGTTGCATTTTTAGCATCCTGCAGCAAGAACAATCCTTGGGAGTACAAAGTGGTAAAAGTTGCCGGAAAGCCAGCTGAAGAACTGGCAGACTATGGCGCACTTGTCTATGGCGATCAGACTGCCATGCTCAATAAGATGGGCAAAGAAGGCTGGGAACTTGTCAGCACATATACCGAGACTGCCACAGCATTTCCGAACTTCGGTAACTCTGACTATGTTACTGGCATCCGTGACAATACCAGAACAAGCGTGGTGAACTTTGTCTTCAAGAGACAGAGCGACGGAAAGGAAGATAGTAACGCTAAACCAGAGAAGAAAAAATGAGGACTGCTTCGGTATTCATAATCTCGTTGATGATTCTGTCGTCTTGTTCCCATAAGGACGAGGCGATAGAACTATCACGGGATTTCTTTGCTTCATTATCCGACTCTACCTATGGAAAGCCCAATGACTTCTATCCCGATTATGATTCATTGGGCATTGAAGCCAAGTCAGACATTGTGGACATCGAAGCATCAGATGTTACCGAAAAGAACGACACTTTCACAGTCCGTTGCTATAACAACTATACCAATAGTGAGGGAACCTTTATGCAGGACAGCGTTACCCTGTTCATTACAAGGAACGAGGATAAGCAGTACTACATCTATGATTCGAAGGGACTCATTGTTATTGATAAGGAACTGGCGTGGTTCGGAAAGGTCACTGGTGCCTTTGGCAAGAAGCAGACCAATGACCAGGCATTAGCAAAACGTATCGAGCAAGTCAGGAGCATGATGTGGGACAAATACATTGAAGTCCGTGCAGAACTGGCTACCAAGGTGAAGATTGCCAACTGGTCATGGGAAACAAGCTATAGCGGTGATGCACATGGAGAAGGAAGGGTTGTCAACAATCTGGACTATTCCATATCGGGTGTGAAATACCATCTGAACTACTATGACCGCAATGGCGACTTTATGGCAGAGGATAATGGAAGCATCAGCAAGACATTATATCCAGGTGAGAAATACAACTTCACTTTCTGGAGTTCCAATGCGAAATATCCGAATACTGCAAGTCTCAGACTGGATTTCTCTGACAATATGGTTTTGAAGATTATCAAGGAGCAGACCTATACAGGCAAAGAGTTCCAAGAATACTTGAAACGCCAAAAGACCAAATAATCAGAAAGCCAAGTCGTTCAAACACGAGTTTTTCACTGAGCGCACATAATCAATAAGGATGGTAGGGTCAAAAGCCTTGCCATCCTTTTTTGTTGTAAGATGCAGATGTTCACCAGTGGATGCTCCAGTATTGCCTGTTAATCCCAATGGCTCTCCAGCTTGAAGGTAATCATTGGTCTTTACGTATTGTTCTGACAGATGGCAATAGCTGACCGTGTAATTAGCAGTCTGTACTGTCACGTATTTACCTGAACGGCTGTCATATCCTACCCTAAGCACCTTGCCTGGCAGCATCGACAGAACATCCTCATGTCGAGCATGAAGGTCGATGCCATTGTGCATGATATACTTATGATATACAGGGTGCATCCTCATTCCGAACTTTGAGTTTACTTGTATCTTCTTCAGAGGAAAGGACACACTGAGGTACGTTCTCAGCCTCTCTTCTTTCCCTTCCATCCTATCGGGAATATCAGTAGATGCCGTATCTGACGGCAAAACACTATCCTTCGGAGCAACTGTTTGTTCTGAAGGATTCTTTATTGTCTTGATTGATGGGCGACTTGCAACATCACCGATGGTATTGAACTGTGCGAAACTTGCAATCGGAACAAATGCCGATGTGAGTATTACGAGTATTGATTTTTTCATGGTGCAAAGTTAGTGTTCTTGTGCCACTTGGTAAAATACCATCAGACATTACTTTAAGAATATAACATTTGATAAGTTTTGAGTATGATTTCTTCTGCAAAATTATACTCAAATGTTATCAAGACTCAAAATCGACCTGATTTAGTGTTTTCTTCAGCTAAGATGAATAATTATGGTGTACCTTCGCAGCCAAAATTGTTTCATCAACTGATAAAAATTGAAGAAAATGCAGTTTACCGAGAACGAAATTCCATTCCAGACCCTTGACCGTTTGGGTCTGACCCGTGAAATGATTGAAGACCTCCCTGTCAGGATTACCAATGACATTCTCGAAGGAAGACGCTCGCCCGTACTTCCTATTATGGTTGTTGACA
>Ga0310691_10000896_pt1 | contig 50323 bp, 50 predicted proteins | sample 176DNAGHGlowgp2_FD_203887 | JGI IMG/M metagenome (GOLD analysis project Ga0310691, IMG submission 203887) | Sheep rumen microbial communities from Palmerston North, Manawatu-Wanganui, New Zealand - 1766 DNA GHGlow gp2 (v2) (version 2) | ecosystem: Host-associated > Mammals > Digestive system >... | reverse complement strand
CGAAGTGTCAACAAAATCAGCACAGCTTTTTCGCTTGTGTCTATCGATTCAGTACGACAACAACAAAACCGTCTACAGAATCAGCTAATGAAGAGAAAAAGTGTCTAGTGAAATCAGGAAAAGTCACTACATTGTTATCCATGGGAGCGAGGCCGAAGCTAAGCGAAGCTCAGCCCGAACCTAAGCGATGTATAGCCCGAACCTAAGCGGGGCTTAGCCCGAAGCTATGAGAAAGTATATTTCAGGTGCTTTCCTGCGCCGATTTCGTATCTTCTGTCGTTAGAGCTTCAGCAAATCCTTGACGGAATAGATGCGGCTGAGTGCCTCGAACGATGTAGACAGGTGGACGGTTCTGTGATCATTTTTCGAGTATATAATTTTGTTGTTTAAGAAAATGTTGCTATATTTGCATTGTCTATCCGGCAAATAGATTAGGTTCTCTAATTTGTTCAGTGTTCAGTATAAAACTTGGTACGCAGCGAACGCTGCCTATAATTTCCCCGCCCGCTGCGAACCCGCCCGCCTTAGGCTGCCTCCTGCTTAGGTACGGGCTAAATCCCGCTTAGCTTCATCCTCTCTCCCTGCTAATTACGCCCTTTCTCACTATGTGCTACGTCTAAACAACTGTAAAGGGACATCTCTTCATTGTCAAAGTGCCTCCGAAAAAGCATATTGATGGTGAGTCACGGGGCAGGGATCTTGGTCGTTTAATTTTATTCATAAAATATTTGGAGATTGTTCATTAATTAATTAACTTTGCAGCGCAAAAAGCAATGAACGATGGATAAAATTCGCACAATAAAGCTTTTTAAGAACTACTATAAGGAATTCTATGTGGCGCAGACGAAGACTGTACGTGACAAGATAAACTCCGTACTAAAACTGGTTGAGACACAGCGAATGATTCCTAAGAAGTTCTTTAGAGTCATTGAAGGTTCTGACGGAATCTATGAAATAAAGGTGGAAATCGAAAGTAACATCTATCGTATCTTTTGTTGTATGGATAGTGGAGCAGTGGTGGTACTTTTCCATGGATTCCAGAAGAAGACGCAGAAAACGCCTTTGAAAGAAATCAAACGGGCGGAAGCTATTAAGAAAGAATATTTTAAAAGTAAGGAGGCACAATAATGGACGCAAAGAAGAAAGAAGCAATTATGGAGTGTACGAGTTTCGATGAACTGCTTGATGCCGAGTATGGTGAGCGTGGAACAGAGGCTCGTGAGAATTTTGAAGCAGAGGCCGAGGCTTTCTGTTTAGCAGAATGTTTAAAGGAACAGCGCCGCTTGGCAGGACTGACTCAGGAGCAGTTAGCAGCTAAGATTGGCACAAAGAAGAGCTATATCTCGAAGATAGAGAACGGGCACGCTGACGTGCAGCTTTCTACACTCTTCCGTATTTTCTCAGGTCTGGGGAAGCGAATCTCGCTGACGGTGTTATAACTCACAGAATTATCTTTACAAATCACCATTTTAGAGTATAAATGTTAAAAAGAGTGCCTAGGCTGGGCACTCGGTGTGCCTAACATGGGCACTCGGTGTGCCTAACATGGGCACTCGGTGTGCCTAACGTTGGCACTCTTTTCGATTCCGTAGCTTAAAATTTTGCTTTTGGGTAATTATTTGTTACAGATATTACTCTCCCTGGTTGATCAGCTTCCACTCGCGGGGTGTGAAATCGTCGGTACTGGGCTGCCATGACGGGTCGGGCATGTACCACCAGAAACGGCTGAAATACTTCTGCAGCTTCTTGTCCTTGAACACATAGCCGCGGCTGGCGTAGGGCAGGTTCTTCAGGATGCGGCGGTGGGCTTCCGACTTGTCGGGCTCTATCAGGTAGCTGCCGGGCAGGTAGTTGTCGCTGCGGTCGTAGAAAGTGCCGAGCACAAAGCCGTCGTAGTAGAGCGACTCGGCAGACGTGATGTTCATGTTGGCCTTGGGCTTGAAGTTCTGGGCATGCCACTCCACAGTGCCGTTCCTTAGGGCAACCTCTACGTACAGGTTGTCCCAGTTCTTGGTCTTCTTCATCTTGCCTGTACCCTCGGTGACGGCAAACTCCGACTGGGCGAACAGGGAGCCCTCGACGAAGAAGTGCTTGGCAGTGTTGGTGGCCTTGATGCGCAGCGTGAAGTCGTCAATCTGCCTGTTAGCCCAGCGCATGGCCGGCATCAGCCAATAGGGTACTTCGAAGGTGTATCCTACGCCATGGCTCATGCGGTAGCGGTAGGTGTGGTGGATGGTGTTCTGGCCGGGCTTGAAGCGGGCGACGAAGTAGTAGGCGTAGGCAAAGCTCGTCAGACTGTCTCTGGCGGCATCGTAGAGCAGGCTGTTGTTGGGCAGTTCCTCGCCGTTGCGCATCTTCACCTCGTCGTACGACTTCCACTGCTGCAGGTTGAGCGGTTGGAAGTCGCAGTCCTTGTCGTGTCCCGCCTGCACCACGGCGTTCAGGTACGTCAGCCGTTCGCCGTTCATCTCTACCGTGAAGTCGCTGATATACGGATGGATGCCCTGTTTGCTGAACGCCACTTCGTCGTTGTAGGGCGCATCGGCCTCAAAGCCCATCGTCACCGTCTTCTCCTTGCCGTTGTTTGTCAGCACGTACTGCACGTCGACCTTGGCATAGCCGTCGTCGCCGAGGCTGATGGTCAGCACCTCCTTGGCCAGTGCGATGTCCGTCTCCTGTATGGGTACCAGCTGGTTGCCGTTCACGTAGAATACGCCGTCGTTGCCCCATGCTGTCAGTGTCATGGCCAGTGCGGCAAATGCAAATAATATGATTCTTCTCATCATTATCGTGCGTGATTAAATAGTTGTTTTTCGTTAATCAGTGAACTGCAATAGTTCGAGCCGTGTTAGTGGGTGTCGGCATCGATGAAGCGACGGGTGAGGTCGGTGTATGCGTCGATGCGGCGGTCACGGAGGAAAGGCCACCAGCGGCGCACCTGCTCCGAGCGTTGCATGTCTACCTCGACAACGGCTATCGCTTCTTGGTCGACGGGCGCTTCATACAGCAGTTCGCCCTGCGGACCAGCCACGAACGACGTGCCCCAGAAGGGCACGCCATCCTCATCACCTACGCGGTTGACGGTGACGACGGGCAGTCCGTTGGCTACGGCATGTCCACGCTGGACGGTCTGCCAAGCCATGCGCTGCCGCTCTTGTTCTTCGCGGGTGTCGTTGGGGTCGTAACCGATGGCAGTGGGGTAGATGAGCAGCTGTGCACCAGCCAGCGCCATCAGACGGGCAGCCTCCGGGTACCACTGGTCCCAGCATACCAGTACGCCTAAGCGTCCTACGCTGGTATCAATGGGCTGGAATCCCAAATCGCCAGGTGTGAAGTAGAACTTCTCGTAATAGCCGGGGTCGTCAGGGATATGCATCTTCCTGTATTTGCCGGCTATGGTGCCGTCCTTCTCTAAGACCACCGCCGTATTGTGATACAGGCCCGTTGCCCTGCGCTCAAACAGCGAAGTAACGATGACTACGCCCAATTGCTTGGCCAGCGCTCCAAAGAATCCTGTCGACGGTCCGGGGATAGGCTCTGCCTGGTCGAATACGTTCACATCCTCCGTCTGGCAGAAGTAGAGCCCGTTGTGCAGCTCCTGCAGAATGATGAGCTCTGCACCCTGCTGTGCCAGTAGGGTTATCTTCTCGGCCAACCGCTGGCGGTTGTCGTCACGGTCTGCCGTGTTATGCTGTTGGATAATTCCGATTTTCATATTCAATTTTTCAATTCTTCAATTCTTCAATAGTATTGCATGGTGCAGCAGTGGAGCGAGCCGTGCTGCTTGATGACGGCCCTGCAGTCGATGCCTACGATTACTCTGTCGGGGAAGGCCTGACCGATGGTGTGCATGGCCTCTGTGTCGAGGTCGGACTGCGCATAGGTAGGCACAAGGACGGCACCGTTGATAACCAGATAGTTAGCGTAGGTTGCAGGCAAACGGTCTTCGCCGTCATAGATGGGGCGGGGCAGGGGGAGCTTCAGCAGACGATAGGGCTTGTCCTCCAGTGTCCGCAGCGCCTTCAGTTCCTGCTCCATCAGGAAGAGGTCGGGATGGTCTTCGTCGCCTCCAGTATATAATAAGGTGTCGTTCGGGCAGATACGTACCAAGGTGTCGATATGGCCATCGGTGTCGTCGCCGATGAGCGAGCCGTGCTGCAGCCATACGATGCGCTCGGCACCCAGCCACTGCTTCAGCCGTTCTTCTATCTGCTGCTGTGTCAGCGGCTGGTTGCGGTGAGGAGCCATCAGGCAGCAGGAGGTCGTGAAAACGGTTCCTTTGCCATCGCTTTCGATGCTGCCCCCTTCGAGTACGAAGTCCAGATGAGGTTCGTATGTTCCCTTAACCGCGCCTCTGTCGAACAGCTGGCGGTTGATTTGGTTGTCCAGTTCGGCAGGGAACTTCTCGCCCCAGCCGTTGAAGCAGAAGTCGAGGAGGAGTTTTGAGTTTTGAGTGTTGGGTTTTGAGTGTTGAGGGGTGAGCGGGGACTCCCCGACAACGGTGATGAAGCCGTGGTCGCGGGCCCAGGTGTCGTTGTGGGGGATGTCGTCAACAATGATGACGGGTTCGCGCTTGGCTATCTCACACTTCATCTCTTCGTAGACAGCAGTGATTTCGGGCAGGATGGGAGCCCAGTCCGTACCCTCGTGGGGCCACGTCAGCTGCACGGCGCTCTGCGGTTCCCATTCGGCAGGCATACGTCTGTTTTTCGTTTTCATAGGTGCAAAGATAAGAAATTAATTGAAAATTGAAAATTGAAAATTGAAAAATTTTGCTGCCGCCACAAAATAATTATGCATTATGCATTACGCATTATGAATTATTTCGTATCTTTGCATCGTTTTATGATGTTAGAACTGCATAATGTGACAATTGGCCAGCATATCCGGACATTGTCCCTGACAGTCAAGGACGGCCAGCTGGTGTGTCTCTCGGGTCAGAAAGACTTGGGAAAGACAAGGCTTTTGCGTGCCATACTGGGTTTTGTACCCATTGAGGGCGGTCATATCAGCATTGACGGTGAACTGCTGACAGCGGGTTCGGCACCTTATTTCCGCCAGTACACGGCATACGTGCCACAGCATCTGACGCTGCCTGAGGGATACCACGGGGTGCAGACGGATTATCTGCATCTGCTGGAAAAGGCCGTCAAATCTGAGAAATTGCTGATTCTTGTCGACGAGCCGCCGCAGCCCCTTAGCGAAGAAGAGGCAACCATGGTGGACAACCTGTTGCGCGAAGCAGCCCAACAAGGGGCTGCCGTGCTGGCTGTCAATTCACGAATCCCCGAAAACCGTGTGCAACTATGATAGTAATCAAGATACTGATTCTGATAGTCATGGTACTGTTGCTACGCAAGGCGTTCTACGTCTGGCGGCGAGCGTTGGCCACCTTCCGTCGTGACAGGCAGGAGCACAGTACGCTGTGCGAATACCTGTTGGGAAACGGTGCCAAGGAGTGGGAGACGTATCTGCCCTTCCTGCGCCATGCTGCCGTCAGGGCTTTCCAACCGCTGCTTGGACAGTGGAAACAGTTGCTGGCACTGGTGGCAGTTCTCCTGATTCTCGTTTTGATTCAACTGATGATATGAAAAAACTGACATTGCTGCTGACGGGTCTGCTGATGCTTTGCATGCAGGCTTGCGGACAGAAAGATACGCGGACGGCACAGGCTGCAGACTACTGTCATGTCCGCTTCGCTGACAACAAGAACGTGAAACCGCTGCGGCGCTATGCCTACCAGTCATGGTATTCACAGCAGATGCGCATCCCTATGGCCGTTGCCTGGTATCTGACTGGCGAACACACCCAGGGCAGTCACCAGCGTAAGGACCAGGCATTCCACCCCGATGACGATATCTGCAATCCCGTGACAACCTACGATTATATGCAGACCGGCTATGACCGTGGACACATGTGTCCGGCAGGTGACAACAAGTGGAATGCCCAGGCGCTGGACGAGACTTTCCTCCTGACGAATGTCTGTCCGCAGAATCATAACCTGAACAAAAACGACTGGAACGACCTGGAGAAGCTCTGTCGTCGCTGGGCACGCAAGTATGGAAAGGTGTTTATTGTCTGCGGTCCTGTGCTGCGTGGTACAGAGCACAAGCAGATAGGCCCGCGTCAGCGTCGTATCACGGTACCGGAGGCTTTCTACAAGGTGGTGTTGCGTATGGGTAAGAACCCTGCTGCCATTGGCTTTGTCTACGACAACAAAGGCAAGCACCAACCTATGAAGCAGGCTGTGCGTAGCGTCGATGAGATAGAAAAACTGACGGGCATCGACTTCTTCCACCAGTTGGACGACAGGACGGAGTTGGCAGTAGAGGCTGAGGCTGACCTCGCCGACTGGTAACGTCGGAGACCTCAGTACGTCCCCTCCCTGCCAGAAGAGACAAGCGTTTATCGGGTGAAAAATGAAAAAATTGTTACCGCACCCAATAATTTTCAATTTTCGATTTTCCGTTTCCGTTTTTTTTTGTACCTTTGCAGCCCAAACGAACTAAATTCAGGAAAAAATGGGTGGCTTCTTTGGCACAATCTCGAAACAGAGCTGCGTAAACGACTTGTTTTACGGGACAGATTACAACTCGCACTTAGGTACAAAACGCGCCGGACTGGTGACATTCGACGAAGAGAGCGGCTTTCACCGCAGCATCCACTCGCTGGAGCGCAACTATTTCCGTTCACGATTCGAGGACGAGCTGGACTCGTTCAAGGGACATCAGGGTATCGGCGTCATCAGCGACACTGACCCGCAGCCCATCATCGTCAATTCGCACCTGGGGCGTTATGCGGTAGTGACAGTAGCCAAGATCAACAACCTGCGCCAGATAGCCGACGACCTGCTGAAACAGCGTATGCACCTGAGCGAGATGTCGGCCAATAACATCAACCAGACGGAACTGGTGGCACTGCTCATCAACATGGGGGACACGTTTGTGGAAGGCATCAATCTGGTATATCAGAAGATAGAAGGCTCGTGCTCGATGCTCATCCTGACCGAAGACGGTATCATTGCCGCCCGCGACTTCCTGGGACGCACACCCATCGTGATAGGCCAGAAACAGATACACCGCCTGTCGCCCATCGGCACCGACGAGTTCCTGCAGGCATACGCCGTGTCGAGTGAGACGACCAGTTTCCCCAACCTCGACTACAAGGTGGTGCGCGACTTGGGACCGGGCGAGATTGTCCGTCTGCGTGCCGACGGCATCGAGGTGATGCAGAAACCCTTTACGCGGTGCCAGATATGCTCGTTCCTGTGGGTCTATTACGGCTTCCCCGCCAGCGACTATGAGGGCATCAACACAGAATATGTGCGCGAGAAGAACGGTCGCCTGATGGGTGAGAAAGATACCGACGTGGAGGCCGACCTGGTGTGTGGCATTCCCGATTCAGGCGTGGGTATGGCGTTGGGCTATTCACACGGCAAACAAGTGCCCTACAAGCGTGCTGTACTGAAATACACGCCGACATGGCCTCGCTCGTTTACTCCTGGCAACCAGAATCGCCGCGACCTTGTGGCCAAGATGAAGCTCATCCCCAACCCGGCGGTCTTGAAGGACCAGCGCATCGTGTTCTGCGACGACTCCATCGTGCGCGGCACGCAGTTGCGCGACAATGTCCGAACCTTTTTCGAGAACGGTGCCAAGGAGGTGCATGTGCGCATTTCGTGTCCTCCGTTGGTCTATGGCTGTCCGTACATCGGTTTCACGTCGTCGAAGAGCGACATGGAGCTGATTACACGCCGCATTATCAAGGACTTCGAGGGCGACGACAAGAAAAAGTTGGAGCTGTATGCCAAGACGGGTACGCCCGAATACCAGCGTATGGTCAACGAGATTGCCCGCCGCCTGGGCCTCACCAGCGTCAAGTTCGCTACGCTGGAAGACCTCATCGACAGCATCGGACTCCCCAAGGAGCGTGTCTGCACCCACTGTTTCGACGGTAGTTCGTACTGTCACGAACGCCACGGCGAGGAGTGGTTTACGTAATCTTTTTTATTTGTTTCTTTGCTCACTTATTCTTCCACCTAAAGGTAGAAGCGAGCAAAGCTCGTAGCGTACTTTGACTTCGTCGAAGGGTACTCACGTTCGAAAGAAAAAATAAAAAAATGTTTTTTTATTTGTTTCTTTGCTCACTTATTCGTACCTTTGCAGCTGAAAAAAACTTTTTAGCGTGAAAATAAAGCAAGTGCTGAGCGCCCTTGAACAATTCGCGCCTTTGCCCTTGCAGGAAAGCTGGGATAATGCTGGCCTGCAGGTAGGACTGACAGAGGCGGAGGTTTCAGGGGCATTATTGTGTCTGGATGTCAACGAGCAGATTGTTGACGAAGCCCTGCGCAAGGGGTGTAACCTCATCGTGAGCCACCATCCCCTGCTGTTTCGCGGGTTGAAGCGAATTTCCGACAGCGACTATGTACAGCGCTGTGTCATCAAGGCCATCAAGCATGACATCGTCATCGTTTCCATGCATACCAATATGGACAATGCGAAGGACGGCGTGAACTGGAAGATTGCCAGTCGCTTGGGACTTGACGATGTGCGCTTCTTTGCTGTAAAGACCATGCAACTTCCTGGCTTTGAAGGAGATGGAAACGTGGATACTGTGGAGTATGGCAGCGGTGTCATAGGGACGCTACCCCAGCCGATGGCTGCTACAGACTTCGTCCAACTGGTGAAGAAACAGTTTGGAGTCGCCTGCGCTCAGTGTAATGAGTTGTTGCAGCGTCCTATCCGCAAGGTCGCTATCTGTGGCGGAGCAGGTGATTTTCTGCTTGACGATGCTGTGCGCGAGGGAGCTGACGCATTTATCACGGGCGAAATGCACTATCATGTCTATTTCGACCATGAGCAGAAGATACAAATCTGCGTCATCGGTCACTATCAGAGCGAACAGTACACTACGGAGGTGTTTCGTGACATCATAGCCAGGGCGTGTCCGGGAGTCCGTACGGAAATCGCCGAGACCAATACCAACCCTATCGTATATTTGTAAAACCAAGGCCCATGCCCCTGATGACGGCCTTCTCCTGAACGGGGAGAATATGAGGGGGGCTTCAATTATGGCAAAGAAAGATCCAATGGAAATGCCGGTTGAGGAGCGTCTGAAGACCCTCTATCAGCTGCAGACAACGCTCTCAGGTATCGACGAGAAGCGCGCACTCAGAGGCGAACTGCCCCTGGAAGTACAGGACCTTGAAGACGAAATCGAGGGTCTGAACACTCGTATCGACAAAATCAAGGCTGACATCAACGACTTCGAGCAGGCTGTCACCATGAAGAAGGGTGAGATTGAGACTGCCAAGGCCAGCGTGGAGCGTTACAAGACACAGTTGAACGACGTCAAGAACAACCGTGAATATGACACGCTGTCGAAGGAGATTGAGTTCCAGACACTCGAAATCGAGCTCTGTAACAAGAAAATCAAGGAAGCCACCTTCAAGATAGAAGAGAAGAAGGGCGAACTGGCTCAGAACCAGGAGATCATCGACGACCGTCGCCAGGCTCTGGAGATGAAGAAGAGCGAACTCGACGAGATTATGGAAGAGACACGTGCCGAGGAAGAGAAGCTCAAGGCTAAGGTCAAAGAGCTGGAACTCAAGATTGAGCCGCGTCTGCTGACATCGTTCAAACGTATCCGTAAGAATGCCCGTAACGGTCTGGGTATCGTCTATGTGCAGCGTGATGCCTGCGGTGGTTGCTTCAACAAGATTCCGCCCCAGCGCCAGCTCGATATCAAGATGCACAAGAAAGTGATTGTCTGTGAGTATTGTGGACGTATCCTCATCGATCCCGAACTGGCAGGCGTCAAGATTACTCCCGTCGGTACTGAGGAGAAGAAGCCCCGTAAGCGCGCCATCCGCAAGACGGTCAAGAAGGCTGACGAGACGCCCGATGTACCCGAGGCTGAGGCTTAAGAAGTTTTGAGGTTATAAGTTTTGAGTTATAAGTGTTGAAGTTATAACTCGGAATAGTCTGGAATCGCCTGCAGGAACGCGTAGGACTGCTGCTCATAGTCCATACGACAGCAGATGTGCTGGAGCCCATTGCTGACCATGAGATAGTCCACGTGCAGCAGGAGATTGTAGGTGGAAATCTGATCGAACACCCGCTGTGTCAATGCCACAGTGGGTGCTTTGTATTCTATAATCATCTGGGGCTGCGATACCTTATTATATAAGATGGAGTCACAGCGCAGCGTCTTCTCGCCGCACTTCATGGCTATCTCGTTGCCCAACAACCCCTTGGGATAGCCCTTGTGCTCCACCAGCCAGTGGGTAAAGTGCTGGCGGACCCATTCCTCAGGAGTCAGGGCAACAAACTTACGGCGCAGGAAGTCGAAAATCTCGGGCTTCTCACGCGTACCACGCCATTTCACATCGTATGTCGGTAAATTCAGTTCATACATTTCAATGGCAAAATTACGAAAAAAATGCGAGATTCTGCAAATAATTTCGTAATTTTGTCGCGGATTATGGCTCAAGCAGCAGTGACATACGACAGCGTGATGAGCGAGCTCAAACAGCGCCAGTTTCGCCCCCTCTATTATCTGATGGGCGATGAGTCGTATTATATCGACAAAATCAGCAACTGGATAGCCGAGAACGTGCTACAGCCCGAGGAACGCGACTTTAACCAGACCGTACTGTTCGGTTCTGACGTTAATGCCGCACAGATTGTTGATGCTGCTAAGCGCTATCCGATGATGGCTGAGCACCAGGTGCTGATAGTCAAGGAAGCGCAGAATATCAAGCATACAGAGCCTTTAGAGAAGTATTTCAAGGCGCCCATGCCCTCTACCATCCTCGTCATGTGCCATAAAAATGGAAAGATAGACGGTCGAAAGCAGGGCTATGTCAAGGCTATCCAGAATGCTGGTGTGCTGTTTGAGAGCAAAAAACTCAATGAGAGGGACCTTCCGTCATTTATCGAGAAATATCTCAAGGCATGTGGGGCAACGATTGATCCGAAGTCTACCATGCTCATTGCCGACGCCATTGGTGCCGACCTGAGCCGCTTGACTGGCGAACTGGACAAGGTGCTGCTGTCGCTGCCTGCCGACAACAAAAAGGTGACCCCACAGGTGGTCGAAGATCAGATAGGGGTGAGCAAGGATTTCAATGGTTTTGAGTTGCGCGATGCCTTGGTCAATCGCAATATTTTCAAGGCAAATCAAATTATCAAATATTTTGACGAAAATCCAAAGGCTGGTAGCATCTACGCATTTCTCCCGTTGCTCTTCAGTTACTTCCAAAATCTGATGATTGCCTATTATTGTCCAGAAAAAAACAATCAGGAAGCACTGGCACAGTGGCTCGAATTCCGCAATGCGTGGTTCGTGCGTGACTATGTTACAGGCATGAGAAACTACTCTGGAATGAAGGTGATGCAGATTATTTCCAAGATAAGGGAAATAGATGCAAAAAGTAAGGGTTTGGACAACCCAAATACCCCCGCTGGAGAGCTGATGAAGGAGCTGATCTTCTTTATTCTGCACTAAAAAACGGCCTTTTTTACCCCATTTTTTTCTAGAATAACTATTCTTCCAGACATAAAAAATGGCCCTCAAATGCCGATGCAGAGGGACTTTTTGCCTGATTTTCCCCCTTCATATTTCGCGTTTTTTCAGCTTTTTGACCCCTTGGTTCAGAATTCTTCCAGGATGAAGAAAAACCGTCTTTGCGAACACTCAGAATTTAGGATTAAGTAATTTTAATATTTTGTTTTGTTGATTTGAAAATCCAAACAAGACAATAGAAATAAAGAAATGTGAATGTCTAAACGCAAAATTCAGTATTTATAAAGATGAATCAGAATAATTAATTCAAATATTAAAATCAAAAGAATCACCTTCAGATTCGCATATTCATACATATACACAGTGGTTTGTGGTTGTATAACTTCACGAAAACCAATATGTTTTATAGTTTTATGCAATATTACTTCAGCTTTTCAGACCCTACGTCACCACCCACTTATGCATAAGTAGCCGAATACCTATATATGACGGCAACTACCTATATCATAGTCAGATATTTAGCCTTATAATCCTTTAGAAATGCTTTGTAAGGTTTATTTTCTAAAAGTTTGGATTTGTAATTCTAAAGCCCTCTTTGCTACGTTTCTAAAATTAGAATTTAGAATATAAAAATTAAAATCTAAACTTTAGAAACAAAAATTTCCTTTAGATTTCTTGCGTATGTCCAAAAATAGTTTTACCTTTGTAAAATCAAACAAAAATGGCATTTTTGCCAGTAAAACTTCTATTATGGAATTAAAAGACAGAATAAAACAGCTCATGGAGGATCAGCACATGACCCAACAGGTCTTCGCCGATTACCTCCAACAGTCACCTGCAACCTTGAGTAGTATCTTCAATGGCAGGACCCGTCCTACCCTCAACGTGGTCGATGCCATCAGAAAGAAGTTTCCGGACATCAGCATTGAGTGGTTGCTTTATGGTGACGGCAGCATGTATCAGGCTCATACCGACCCTGCTGAGATGACCTCCGAAACACCCCCAGTCGGGACTGATCTTGTGCTTCAGTTCGACTCCCCCATTCCTGCACCTCGCCAAATGCCGTCTTCAGCACCCGCTTATCAGCAAGGTGTAAGAAGTACACGGTTGGAAACGATTAATGAGGAAATGAAATATATTGACAAAACACCTCGTCGCGTCACCGAAATTCGCGTCTATTATGACGACCAGACGTACGAAACGTTTGTTCCTGCTAAAAAGAATTGAAAAGTGTGGTTTTCCAATGCCATCCATAGGGCCGTTTGATACCGTCTTTCTTATAAAATAATCAGGAGAAATATTTGGAGAATACCTGGAAAAAGTTTATCTTTGCACAAAAATTCGACAGTCAAACATTTTCATTATGTATAGAAAGGTATTCTTATTATTATGGAGTCTGATTCTCTGCTGTGGCATCCTCTATGCCCAGGAGAATCAGAAAAGTGCCCTGCAACAGCGTGCAGAGGCTGAAGGAGAGAAAGGCAACGTCGGCACTTCCCGCTATTATTATATCCAGGCTTTTGAGGATTATGCCAGCAAGGGACAGCTTCGCCAGGGTGTGGAGTGCGGCGTGAAGGCTACGGCTATGTACTACAAGGCCAATAGCTACAAGGAGGCTTTCGATCTGCTGCGCCATATCGACCAGACCATCACTGCTGGAAAACCCAAGGCAGAACTGGCTTCTGCCATGCATTACCTGACGACGAAGGAGCGCATGCAGATGTATATGAAGCTGCACAGGGGCGAAAGCGTCAAGGAGCAGATGAAGGCCATGGAGGCGTATGCTGCCGCTGCCAACGACGAGGACGTGACCAATGACCTGCTTTACAACAAAGCCCTCTTCTACTATACTTATGGCCAGAATGCCCAAGGTAATGCGGTATTCAAGGAGATGGCTGCCAAACTGACAGCCAAGAAAGAATATGATAAGGTTGACGAGGTGTACCAGACGCTGATAGCCAATGGTCGCAGAAGCAACAATGCCAGCCTGGTAGCCCAGTCATACAGGAGCTATATGGCATGGAAAGACTCTGTGAGTGCCCTGAAGGTGGCTGACGAGATAGGTGCTTTGAAGCAGCAAATTGCTGATAATGAGGCTTCTATAGCTGACAAGGACAGCTCCTTGTCGACACGTCAGATGTTCATCATCGGTCTCGGCGTCTTGGTCATCGCCCTGCTTTGTGCGCTGGCTCTGGGGGCCGTCGTGCTGTTGCGCTATATCATGCAGACCCGTAAGCAGAAGAAGACCATTGCCATGCTGAACGAGAACAACGTCCTGAAGGCGCAGTTTATCAGTAATATCTCCGCCCAAATGGCACCGACACTGCAGAAACTGGACAGCCGCATTCCGGAGGTCAAGGCCCTGCAGGACTTCTCTGACCACGTCCAGACGCTGTCCTCACTGGAGAACTCCACTGAGGCCGTAGAACTGGAAGAGACGCAGATACAACAGTTCTGTGATTCACTGGTGGACCAGATTCGCGACAAGGTGAAGCCCGGCGTTACCCTGGTGGTGAACGTACCGAAGACTACTGCCATGATTCATCGGGAATATGTCTCACACATCCTGCTCCATCTGCTGAACAATGCGGCAATATACACCCCGCAGGGTGGAAAAATCACGCTGGATTACAAGAAACGCAGTGCCCACTCCCATCAGTTCCTGGTCACCGATACAGGCGAGAGCATCCCGGAAGAGAAGCGTGAGGATGTCTTCAAACCCTTCCTGGAAGTCCGGGATCTGACCACTGGCGACGGTCTTGGACTGCCTATCTGCAAACAGATGGCGCTGAAGATGGATGGCGACCTCGAGATTGATGGCGCCTTCACCAAGGGAACGCGCTTCGTCCTTAACCTGCAAGTATAATTAATGATGGCCATGAGAAAACATGTGCTTGACATGACGGTGAGGGACGTTACGCGCATCAGTCCCAAACATGTGCTGATACGGTTGACCCACGGCACTCCTTTGCCCGAGATGCTCCCCGGACAGTTTGTCGAGGTGCGCGTTGATGGCTCTCCGACGACATTCCTGCGCCGGCCTATCTCCATCAATTATGTCGACAGGGAACGCAATGAACTGTGGCTGCTGGTGGCAACAATAGGCGATGGTACCCGCAAACTGGGACAACTGAAGGCGGGAGACACGCTGAACGGCGTGCTGCCGCTGGGTAACACCTTCACCATGCCGGAAGCTGACGCGTCATGCCTTCTGGTTGGTGGTGGCGTAGGCATGGCACCCATGCTCTTTCTGGGGGCACAGATGAAACAGCGTGGTATAGAACCGACATTTCTGCTGGGAGGACGCACGAAAGACGACCTCTTGGAACTCGATATGTTCCAGCGCATGGGCCGCGTCTGTATCACCACCGAGGACGGAACGTTGGGCGAAAAGGGCTTCGTCACCAACCACTCCGTCTTGAACGAGTCCTTTACCCGCATCTATACCTGCGGTCCCAAGCCGATGATGGTAGCAGTGGCACGTTATGCCATGCAGCGAGGCATCGAGTGCGAGGCATCATTGGAAAATATGATGGCCTGTGGTCTGGGTGCCTGCCTGTGCTGTGTGGAGAAGGTGAAGGACGACGGCAATGTTTGCGTCTGCAAGGAAGGACCGGTATTTAACGTAAAACGATTGTTATGGCAGATATAAGCGTCAACATCGGTGCGCTGGCACTGAAAAACCCCGTGATGACTGCTTCCGGAACCTTCGGTTACGGTTTGGAGTTTCAGGATTTCATTCCCCTCGACGGCCTTGGCGGCATCATTGTCAAGGGTACGACATTGCATCCCCGTCAGGGCAACGACTATCCGCGAATGGCTGAGACGGCTGGTGGCATGTTGAATTGTGTGGGCCTGCAGAACAAGGGTGTCGACTATTTCTGCCAACACATCTATCCGCTAATCAAGGACATCGACACGAATATGATTGTCAACGTCAGCGGGTCTTCACCTGAAGACTATGCCGAGTGTGCGGCACGCATCGACGCCTTGGAGCGTATTCCTGCCATCGAATTGAATATCTCCTGTCCCAACGTGAAGGATGGAGGCATGGCCTTCGGCGTCACTTGTGCTGGGGCCGAGAGCGTGGTGAAGGCGGTCCGTGCCCGTTACCACAAGACACTGATCGTCAAACTGTCGCCTAATGTCACGAACATTGCCGATATTGCCAAAGCATGTGAGGCGCAGGGCGCTGACAGCGTGTCCCTCATCAATACGCTGATGGGTATGGCCATTGACATTGAGCACCGCCGTTCCTTACTCAGCATCGGTACGGGAGGACTCAGCGGTCCTGCCGTCAAACCTGTAGCCCTGCGGATGGTGTGGCAGGTGGCCAAGGCTGTACAAATACCGGTGGTAGGCTTGGGTGGCATCTGCACCGCCACCGATGCCATCGAGTTTCTGATGGCTGGTGCTACGGCTATTGAGATTGGTACGGCTAATTTCCTCGACCCGACAGTCACCATCAAGGTACGTGACGGCATCAACGATTGGCTTGATGCCCACGGCTGCCACGATATCCATGAGATTATCGGCTGTCTGTAGCCTTCGTTCCATCCTTTCCTTTCGACTTTTCGTTGACGTCAATAAATCATGAGGGCGGCCTTTTTAGACCGCCCTCAACCAACACAAAAACTAAACTAGACTTAACTTAGTCGCAAGTTGAGATTTTCACAAACCTCTAATTGCTGTTGCAAAGGTAGTCATTATAATTTAAATGACCATGTTTTTTTTGAATTTTTTTTCATTTTCTATCCGAAATTGTCACAATCTCGTGGATTTATCCAGTAGAAGATAGTCTAAAATCGTCATAGCAGCCATGGCTTCTACCACCGGGACAGCCCTTGGCAGCACACAGGGGTCGTGGCGTCCACGCGCTGTCAGCGTCGCTGCCTTCCCTTCAATGTCTGCGGTATGCTGTTCGCGCAGCAGGGTAGCCACGGGCTTGAAAGCTACGCGGAAATAGATGTCTTGACCATTAGAGATACCTCCTTGTATGCCGCCGCTATGGTTGGTCTTCGTTTCCAGCAGGGGCTTACACCCAGGAGTGGTCGGCGAGGAGATGAACTCGTCATTCTGCTCGGAACCGCGCTGTGTCACGCCGTCGAACCCCTCACCGTATTCAAAGCCTTTGACGGCATTGATGCTCAGCATGGCGCTCCCCAGGGCAGCGTGCAGTTTTCCCGATTCTGGCTCTCCGAGACCTGCTGGACAGCCCTTGATGACACCAGTGATGATGCCGCCGATAGTGTCTCCCTCAGCCTTCACCGCCTCAATGAGGCGTATCATCTCCGCTGCCTTCTCTGCATCAGGACAGCGTACGGCATTCGTCTCTGTCAGCGAGAGGTCATAGCGGCGGTAGTCACGGTCCAGTGCGATGTCTCCCACCTGCGAGGTATAGGCCTGTATGGTGATGCCTGCCTGTCGCAGTGCCAACTTGGCCAGAGCGCCAGCCACACAGCGGCTGATGGTGATGCGGGCCGACGAACGTCCTCCTCCGCGATGGTCTCTGACGCCATATTTATTATAATAGGTGTAGTCGGCATGCGATGGCCGGAACAGCTGACGCATATTATCGTAGTCGTTGGAGTGCTGGTTGGTGTTACGCACGATGAAGCCGATGGGGCATCCCGTCGTCTTGCCTTCAAACACACCGCTCAGCAGTTCCACCTGATCCTGCTCCTGTCGGCTTGTCGTGATGCTGCTCTGTCCTGGACGACGCCTGTCAAGCTCTGCCTGGATGAATGCCAAGTCAACAGCGATGCCTGCCGGCATGCCGTCGACAACGCCGCCAATAGCCTCCCCGTGGCTCTCGCCAAACGTCGTCAGTCTGAATATATTCCCAAACGTGTTCAATGCTCAGTTCCCGTTTTCGTTCTCACACCTAAAGGTATGAGCGAGCAAAGCTCGTTGCCCGTTTTCGTTCCCGTTATCGTTATCGTTATCGTTCCCGTTAAATTAATGGCAGTGTCCACAGCCGCAGCCGTCATGATGCTCATGGTGGTGCCCGCCGCATCCATCGCAGTCTCCGCAGTCACCACATCCGCAACCGCCGCTCATGTGAGCCACCATGTGCTCAATCTCCTTCGTCGTCGCCTCGCGGTTCTCCAAAATAGTACCCTTGAAGTGCAGCGTCTCGCCTGCCAGCGGATGGTTCAGGTCTACCTTGACCTTGTCTTCGCCCACTGTGACCACACGACCGTAGAAGCGCTGCCCCTCCTCATTCTGCAAGGGGATAATGGCATCCTCATAGATGTGCTCATGGTCAAAGTGGCCGTTGATGCAGAAAATGTCGCGCTCCAAGTCCAGCACGTGCTCCTCGTCGTACTCGCCGTATGCCTGCTCTTTGGGAATGTCGAAGTCGAAGGCTGCCCCCTGCTCCAGGTTCTCCACCTGCTGCTCAAAGGCATCAAGGGCTACGCCGAAACCCGTAATAAACTGGAACGGTTTCTCGGCCGTTGCTTCCTCCATCATCTCCAGTCCATTGTCGCCGTCAACATACAGTTTGTAGGCAATGGACATCATTTTATTGACTTTCTTTTGATCCATATTCTTTCGTTAAGTTTCGTTTGGACGGCAAAGGTATACATAATTAAGGAAATATCCAAATTATCTTTTTACCTTTTTACTTTTTTACCTTTTTACCCCACTGAAACCCCTCTCCTTTGACCTAAATCAATGAACTCGGGAGTTTGTTGATGTGTGTCAAAAATGCGGCTGTTATCGCAAACAAAATCCCGAAAAAGTTTGGCAGGTATCCCAAATCGCCTTACCTTTGCATCGTCAATCAGCGAGCGAGCTGTCATGACAACTAAGGATAACAAAAGTATTAATTAAAGAAAGAAAGGGTAACAAAATGAAAAGATTGTTTATGGTTGTCGTAGCCATGTTGAGCATGACGATGACATTTGCAGAGAATGAGACAGCCTCCAACCTCAATACAACAGAGGCCTATAATTTAAAGGCTGTCAACATGAAGAAACTCGGACAGGCATTGAATCTGTCGAAAGACCAGATGGAGAGCTTCGCCGAGATTCACAAGACCTTCAGCGCTGAGCTGCTGTTTGCCTCTCAGGCTGTCGGCGATGAGCGTCAGAAGATGATGGACAAAGCCATCAACAAGGATCTGGCTTACATGAACTACATTCTCAGCCCGGAGCAGTACCGCAAGTACGTCATGCTTCTCAATGTCACGCTGCTGAACCGTGGTCTTAGGTAAGCAGGCAATAAAAGAATAGTTAATAATGTTCGGATGTCACCAACTGTGAAGGTCGGTGGCGTCTTTTTTTCTGCTTTTATTTGGCACATTCATAAAAAAGTTGTAATTTTGCAGCGTTTTAGCACCACTTTCTATGGCAGAAGTGCATACCGCTCTTGCCAATAGCTTCGTAAGTGATTGCAAAACAAAAAGATAGATTATTAAATTGTCAATAAACATAATTATGTCAGACGAAAAGAAAAACTCACTTGACCAGTCCGTTGAGGACGTACGTGATGACGAGCAGCTGCCTTCGGCGTTTAGTTTCCAGAACATTTATGCCATGGTTGTGCTCAACTGGCAATGGTTCCTGCTCTCCTTGATTATCTTTATCAGCGGAGCTCTTATCTATCTGCGCTACACGACACCCGTCTATCAGGCAACAGCCAAAGTGCTGATGAAAGATGACGATGGTGGTCGCCGACGCAGTGTCAACCAAATGTTGTCAAACATCTCCGAATCAGGTGGCTCGCTCTCTAATTCTATTGGCATTGAGAATGAGATGGAGGTCCTCAAGACCAATACGCTGGCCCGTGAGGCAGTGCGCCGTTTGAAACTCTATACTGAGTACTGGACTGACGGCCGTGTCAAGCAAGTGCTGATGTACAAGACGCAGCCCGTCAATGTCGACCTTGACGAGAAGCACCTCAATTGGCTTGATACGGAGCTGGGGCATGCCCTTCACTCCATTTCTCTGACCGTTTCCCGTAAGGATGGTGTCTATCACGTCGACGGCAATATCATGCTCAATGGTGCACCGCACCGCTCTATCTCTAAGCAGTTGACGTCGCTCCCCGCTTCCATTCAGACATCGGTGGGAACCCTGACATTTACGGCCAATGGTGAGAAGGGTAATGATGACTTTACCTGCTATGTGACCATTCGTCCGCCTATGCTCGTGGCAAACTCCTATGTTGCTTCTTTTGGCGTAGCTCCTATGGGTGGCGGCACATCCATCGCTCTCCTGACAACGACAAACATCAATAGTGTCAGGGCTTGTGACTATCTGAATGAACTGGTGCGCTGTTATAACGACCAGGCCAATGCCGACAAGAATGAGATTGCTCTCAAGACCGAGGAGTTTATCAACAAACGTATTGAGAAGATTGACAAGGAATTGGGCGCTACTGAGAGCAGCATTGAAAACTACAAGCGCCGCAATGCCATGGTCAGCTATGAGGCAGCAGCTGGTCAGTCACAGAGCCTGAGCAGCAACTTTGAGCAGCGTCTGGCAGAGTCTAACTCGCAGCTGCAGCTTCTCGACTACCTCCGCGAATACGTTGACAACCCCTCGAATACCTATAAGATTATCCCGTCGAATGTCGGTCTGACCGATGGTGCTTCTACTGGACTGATTTCAAACTATAACCAGGTGGTGCAGAACCGTAACCGCTTGTTGAAGTCTGCCAGTGAGCAGTCTCCTCAGGTGATGACTATGACGGCAACCCTCGACGAACTTCAGGGCTCCATCCGTACCGCCTTGCTACAGGCTCGCCGCTCTGCTGACATTCAGCGACAGGGTGTTCAGAACCAGTATGCCAAGTATCAGGGCCGAGTCAGCATGGCTCCTGAGCAGGAGCGCATCCTCAACCAGATTGGTCGTCAGCAGGGTGTGAAGACCGACCTCTACCTGTTGCTGTTGCAGAAGCGCGAAGAAAACTCTATCTCGCTGGCTGCTACGGCCGACAAGGGACAGCTGATGGATGCTCCCCGCTTTGCCGGAAAGGTCAGCCCCAAGGATAACGTTATCATGACGACGGCCATTATTCTTGGCCTCGCCATACCTTTCGCCATCCTCTTGCTGCTTCAGTTCATGCGCTACCGTATTGAGGGACATGACGATGTTGCCCGTCTTACCCGCCTGCCTATCGTGGCTGACATTCCTGTCGCCAGCGAGGCTGTTAAGGGCAAGGCTGGTATCGTTGTCCAGGAGAATAAGAACAACCAGATTGACGAAGTCTTCCGTGGTCTGCGAACCAATATCCAGTTTATGATGAAGGAGAGCGACCGCGTCATCCTCTTTACCTCGTCGACGTCAGGTGAGGGTAAGACCTTCCTGGCGGCCAACCTCGCAGCCTCCTTTGCCTTCTTAGGAAAGAAAGTCGTGCTCTGCGGTCTTGACATCCGTAAGCCCGCTCTGGGTCGCCTCTTCGAACTCAGCGACCGCCATCAGGGTATCACCAACCTGCTGACCAAGGACACAGTGTCTGATGCCGATGTCCGTGCTCAAGTCTGTCCGTCAGGTGTCAACGAGAACCTCGACCTGCTGTTGGCAGGTCCTACGCCTCCTAACCCCACCGAGCTCTTGGCACGCGAGAACCTCCGTCAGGTTGTGGATGTTCTCCGCAAGGACTACGACTACGTCATCCTTGATACAGCTCCTGTTGGTCTGGTTACCGATACCCTCGAGATTGCCCGTCATGCTGACGTCAACTGTTATGTCTGCCGTGCCGATTACACGCCGAAGAGCAACATCGGTCTGCTCAACACGCTGGCTAACGACGGCAAGCTGCTGAACACCTGTGTCGTGCTCAACGGTGTCGATATGTCTAAGCGTAAGTATGGCTACTATTACGGTTATGGCAAGTATGGCCGCTATGGTCGCTATGGTTATGGTCGCTATGGTTATGGCCGTTACGGCTATGGTCGCTATGGCTACAGTAACTACGGCAATTATGGCAACTACGGTAGCTATGCCGAGTCGCACTATGGTAACAAGGAAGACAATTCTATCAAGAAGTAAATGGTTATCGCAGTTGATTTCGACGGCACCATTGTCGAGAACAAGTATCCGGCAATAGGCGAGGAGATTCCCTTCGCCATGGATACCTTGAAGATGCTTCGCCAGAATGGTCATCGCCTCATTCTCTGGACATGTCGCGAAGGCCAGCTCTTGGACGATGCTGTCGATTGGTGCCGCGAACGCAATTTCGAGTTCTATGCTATCAACCGCGACTACCCTGAAGAGACGACTGACAATAATCCTGCCTTCACGCGGAAGATCAAGGCCGACATCTTCATCGATGACCGTAACCTTGGCGGTTTGCCCGACTGGGGATCCATCTATCAGATGGTCACGCATCGTCAGGACTGGCATGCTGTTATCGACCAGGTTGTAAAGTCCAGCCTCGAACACTATCAGCCTCCCAAGAAACATTGGTGGCAGTTTTAAGGAATAATCAAAATCATATCGATATGAAAAATGTAAAATTCTTTCTTTCCCTTTCCCTCTTGGTTGTGCTGATGAGCTCCTGCACCCATTGGAAGGACGTTGCCTATTTCCAGAATAGCGAATACGTTGACCTTTCCCAGTCTTCTGGCTTGTATGATGCACGTATTATGCCCAAGGATGAAATTACAATTTCTGTAAATACGCTGACCCCGGAAGCGTCAAATGTTTTCAATCTGACATTACAGAACTCTTACACTACTGGTGGAAGTTTAGGGACATCTGGTAGAGGTTATCTCATGCCCTATCTGGTTGACAACGATGGCTATATTAATTTCCCTGTGCTTGGACGCCTCAAAGTTGTGGGGCTGACTATCCGCGAGTGTGAGCAGATGATAGCCAAGCGCATCCGTCCCTATATGGCTGAGACGGAGAATCCTGTGGTAACAGTACGTATGGCCAGCTATACGGTTACAGTCCTCGGTGAGGTTAGCCGTCCGGGAGTTATCAGTGTTAATAGAGAGAAGATTTCTATCCTTGAGGCCTTGGCTCAGGCTGGCGATGCTACTATCTATGGTATCCGCAACCCGGTGAAGCTCATTCGTGAGGATGTCAACGGAAAAAGAGAATTCCACTATCTGAACCTCAACGATGCAGATATTCTCAACTCTCCCTACTACTATCTGCAGCAGAACGACATTGTATATGTCGAACCCAGAAAGCAGAAGGCAACCTATACCAACGTCGAGCGCACCAGGACTTGGATAAGTTTCGCTACGCTCCTCCTGACGACGGGAACATTAATCTATACAATATCTAAGAAATAATGGCAGAGCAACAACAACATCACCACCATCACCATCATCATCATCATAAGGATGCTGCCAGCAGTTTCAAGCGTAAAAGCCTGAAGGCTATCGAGCGCCGCAAGATGATTGAGAAAGTACTCAAGATTGTAGTCATGGTTATTGCCGTCCTGATGGTCATTGCTGTCGTTCTTGCCTACACCATAGGGTAGACAATTCATATTGTTACTGATAGCGCCCGTTGCATGAAAAGAGCAACGGGCGCTATAGGTTTAAAATAAGTCGTTTTTCTTTTCAAGAACCAAAAATATTTCGTATCTTTGTACCCTCATATCCCTCTTTAGAGGGATAAAGGATATTGTACAATCTTTTATGTTGCTGGAAACCAGTGCAATAGGTGTTGTATAATCTTTTTGTAATTTTTTCGGAGACTCCACGTCCATAGTGGTGTCCCCTTTTATTGTTTCATTTTATTTTCACTGACTGATGAATATCGCTATTGTCGGAACAGGCTATGTAGGTCTTGTCACAGGAACCTGCTTTGCTGAAATGGGTGCTCATGTCACCTGTGTGGATGTTGATACCCAGAAAATTGAAAAACTGAATCATGGCATCATGCCTATCTATGAACCAGGTCTTGAGGAACTTGTCCGCCGCAATGTGGAATTTGGCCGTTTGGCCTTCACCACCGACCTCACTGAAGTCCTCGACGATGTTGAAGTCGTCTTCTCCGCCGTAGGTACCCCTCCCGATGAAGACGGCAGCGCTGACCTGCAATACGTCCTTGCCGTGGCTCGCCAGTTCGGTCGCCATATCAACAAGTACACCATCCTCGTCACCAAGTCCACCGTTCCTGTCGGCACCGCTCAGAAGGTTAAGGCTGCCGTCCAGGAAGAGCTCGACCGCCGTGGTGTCTCCATTCCCTTCGATGTTGCCAGCAATCCCGAGTTCCTGAAGGAGGGTGCTGCCATCAAGGACTTCATGTCGCCCGACCGTGTGGTGGTAGGTACCGAGAGCGAGAAGGCCCGTGAGGTCATGACGCGCCTCTACAAACCCTTCCTTATCAACAACTTCCGTGTCATCTTCATGGACATTCCCTCTGCCGAGATGACCAAGTATGCCGCCAATGCCATGCTCGCTACCCGCATCTCGTTCATGAACGACATCGCCAACCTCTGTGAGCGTGTCGGTGCTAATGTCGACAGCGTCCGCAAGGGCATCGGCACCGATACCCGTATCGGCACCAAGTTCCTCTATGCCGGCTGCGGCTATGGCGGTTCCTGCTTCCCCAAGGACGTCAAGGCCCTCCTCCATACAGGTCTCGACCATGGCTATCACATGGAAGTCATCGAGGCCGTCGAGCGCGTCAACGAGCGCCAGAAGTCCATCGTCTACGACAAGATGGTGGCTGCCGTTGGCAGTCTCGCTGGCAAGACCGTCGCCATTGTCGGCCTCTCTTTCAAACCCGAGACTGACGATATGCGCGAGGCTCCGGCTTTGGTGGTCATCGACCGTCTTCTGAAAGATGGAGCCACCGTCCGCGTCTTCGACCCCATTGCCATGGATGAGTGCCGCCGTCGCATCGGCGACAGCGTCACCTATTGCAAGAACATGTACGATGCCGCCGACGGTGCCGATGTCTTTGCGCTGATGACCGAGTGGCGCCAGTTCCGCATGCCCAGCTGGAATGTCATCAAGAAAGTCATGACAGGTAACGTCATCATCGATGGCCGCAACATCTACGACCGCCAGGAACTCGAGGAACTTGGCTTCATCTATTCCCGCATCGGCGAGAAGTGAATTAAAATGCCGGAATAAATGAAAATAATATATATTACACTTTTTATACAATATTTTATTTTGTTGTTGTGCTGGATTTTGATTCCGAAATCAACAATGATGGCATCATATATAGCAGAGATTGGATTATTTGCTTTATTGACAGCAATTAATGCTAGAAAAATTAAAAAGGTTTTCTATCTTTCAAATGAGGGACGTAAAACAATGATATGTTTCTTGTTATTATTGCTTATCTCACTTGTTTATCTTTGTCTTTCATACTATAATTTAGCTGATTATTGGAATATTAACAACTTGGGATATAATAGTTTTTTTATTCCAAGACACTATTTCATAATTCTTCAATACTTTATTAGTATAGGATTGGGTTATAGTCTCTATCGCTCAAATATCTTGATGAGAATTAAAAGTAGATGGGTTATTATGGCTATAGTTGCAATTTTTATTATGACAAGCATGGACTTTGCAACAAACTCCAAATCGTATTTTACTATTATGGTGCTCTTGATTTCATTGTTGGGATTAAGATATAAACTTCTCTTGATAGCTCTTCCTTTTTTCGGCTTCTTTTCTATGGAGCAGACTACTTATCTAATAGCAATTGCAGAAGTTTCATTTATAATGTTGTTTAAGCGTTCTATCGCCAATTTTCTTCAGAGAAATGGAAAAATTAAGTTATTGGGTTGTTTCCTCGTTTCTATTTTGACTTTCATTTTTTTGTCTAGCACAATATCTGAATTGGTAGATTCTGATAGTAATTCCAGTTGGAGACTTGCAGTATGGAAAAACGAAATCGCTTCATTAGAAAAAACACAATATACAGGAGTCGGTTTTGGTACAGCATATGTCTCAAATAGTATTCCTTATGAAACTGATAATATCAATATGTACCTAAATGCAGAAAATGGCTTTTCTGAGGGTGTTTTTATTGTTGCTAACCATAACTCAGTACTAAATATGTTTTATAGAATGGGATTCATAGGTGGAGTCCTTTTTGTTTTGTTAAATTTGTTTCTACTATATTGGTGTATAAGTAATAATCGAAAAACCAGTGGTATAGTTAATGCATATTTGTGGTGGGCGATGGCTAATTACGTTTTTAATTTTACAGTGATACTTTTTAATCCTGGATTGGAAATGTTACAGTTTTCAACAGGTTATCAACTGTCTTTAGCGATATTGTTAGCTATTCTATTTGCAACAAATCATAATCAGCTTACCAAGATTAGATTTGAAAGAATATAATGAATCTGATGCGCCAAATAGATTTCCTATAAAGTAGAAAGAACATACGATAGAGAGTCCGATATGAACGCGTTGGATAATGCTAATATCAAGGACGAGAACAGCGAAGGATTTGCTTCCTTTGCCTTCCCCGAAGCGAAAAGCTCAAAGACAGAAGGTCGAAGGAAGTTCTACATATGATGATAAGAGTCCCCATGTCACCCTTTTTTATTGTCAGCATCCTATTCCAATGACACAAGACTATAGAAATGCGAATCGACGGATAGCGAAGAACACGCTGGTGGTCTACGGCCAGCTGATGCTCAAGTTGTTCTTGGGACTTTACACTTCGCGTTTAGCCATCGAGGCACTGGGAGTGTCCGATTTTGGTCTCTACAGTGTTGTGGGAGGCGTGGTTGCCATGTTCACGTTCATCTCCAATTCCCTCTCTGCCACTACCATACGCTTTGTCAATGTAGAGCGTGGCAAACCAGACGGTGACCTCAACCGCGTGTTCAACGTCTGCAACGTGCTCCATATCACAATGGCCTTTCTACTGCTCCTGCTGTTAGAAGGTGTTGGTGTCTATTATATCCACCATTTCCTGAATATCGAACCAGGTGGTGAGTCCGATGCCATGTTCGTGTTTCAGGTGTCCGTCGTCACCTGCTGCCTCGGTATTATCAACGTACCTTTTTCCAGTATATTCAATGCTGAGGAGAAGTTCCTCTTCACGGCAGTGGTGGAAATGTCAGCAAAAGTAGCCGAGCTCATCCTTCTGATATGGCTCCTCACCTATGAAGGCAATCACCTCTTGTCCTATGCTCTCATCGAGACTGTCTATACCGTCATCCCATTCGCCATCTATCATTACTATGCTTATCGTCGTTGGCCAGACATTGTCGGATGGCGACTCAATAAGACATGGAAGCACTACAAAGAGGTGCTTGTGTTCAGTACTTATAACTTACTTTCATCGGTTGCAGTTTTGGCTCGAGGACAAGGCAGTATACTGCTCATCAACTATTTCTTTGGAACAGTAGTCAATGGTTCCTTTGCAATTGCCAAGACCGTAGAGCGTAATATTGGCCCCTTTGCCAATGGTATCCAACATTCATCCGTTCCGCAGATTACTCAGAGCTATAGCGCGGGAGATATGAACCGTGTTTTCTATCTGGCCAGCCGTGTGGGCAGATATTGCACGTTGATGACGACGCTCTGTTTATTTCCTCTTTGGTCAGAACTCGATTTTGTCTTGAGCCTTTGGCTTGTCAAGGTGCCGGATGGGGCAGTGACGTTTTCTCGGGTGATACTTCTGTTGGTTTTAGTAGCAATTACTGACGGAGGTTTGGGTTCTATTGTTAATGCTTCAGGAAAAATTCGTCTATTCACGATGGCATATAGTCTGCTTACCATCTCTTGCATCCCCATTGGCTTTTATGTTTTAAAGGAGGGTGCTCCAGCTTATATGCTGTTGGTCATCTTCCTGATAGCCGACATCCTGTGGCGCACGTCACAGCTCGTCATCATGCATTCTATTCTTCATTTCCCATCGCTTCGGTACTGTCGTGATGCCTATCTACCTGTAATAGTTACTAGCATCCCCGTCATCATTTGTCTGCTTTTCTCCTCTCGAATCCATCTCGATACGCCTTTGTGGCATATAGGCCATCTCGTCTTCATATTCCTGCTGACAGTCTTATCTGCTTATTACCTCGGCCTTCGTCGTGATGAGCGAGAGAAAGTCGTCAAATATCTCCTGAAGCGCATTAGGAAATAATATGTGTAAAGAGATTTATATGGTTTGTCCAATATAAAAAATGAAGATCTATGAGACTCTTAGCTATTATTGTATCATATTATCCAGATTTAGACCTCTTGAGGCGTAATCTTGAATCTATTACTGATTATGTAGATAAAATACTTATATGGGAAAATACGCCCGAGAAGGATAAATTTAAATACCGATTAGAGCCAACAGACAAATTAATCTATCTAGGGGATGGAATCAATAGTATTTCTCGTGGTTTGAACAACGGATGGAAATATGCTAAGGAGAATGGGTACGATTATCTGTTGCTTTTAGATCAGGATTCTATTTTTCAAAATTTAGATTACTATTTATCCAAAACAATAGACAACCCCAAGGCACCAGTTGGTATATGGGGACCAGAAGTCAATGAGAAGAAAGCGAATGAGGAATTTGAAGAAGTGGAGACATGCATTACATCGGGAATGCTATTGTCTGTTCAGATAATTGACAAAATAGGTGGTTGGGATGAACTGTTTCCCATAGACAGTGTTGACCTCGATTTCTGCATATGTGCATCTGAATTAGGAATAAAGACCTATATGGTGAAGGGTGCTTTCCTAAAACAACGATTTGGAAATACTATAATCCTTAGGATTTTTGGAAAGGATAAGATTCAAAGAAATTACCCATCCAAACGACTATATACTTACTATCGGGACATACTTATACTGAATAAGAAACACCCTGAAAACCAATTCGTAAAGAAAAGCCTGATTGTAAGACTGAAGCTGATAAAAGGGATTCTTTTCTATGAGTCCGACAGGATTAATAAGGCAATAGCCATCTTCAAAGGTATTATTGCAGGATTAACCTATTCTCATAAAGCCAATTAGGACGATGAAAAGAATAGCAGCAGTTATTTCTGGACGATTGGGAAATCAGATGTTTCAATATGCTTTTGTAAGGGCGTTAATGCATCTTCAAACAGAAGATACAGAGATAGTCTTCAATTTCAAACGTGTCTTGATGGCAGGTAAGTCTTCTGATGGTTTTGAGGATTCTCTTCGGTATTTTAATATTCAGCCATATAGTTCCACCGACAGAAATCTAGTGCTTACCTATGGCACTCCCAAGCAGATATTATTGTACTTATTGTATATTATCTGTGTTAAAATAAGAATCATACCTCGATCGAAGAATGAAGACTTTTGGTATCCGCTCTTTAGGAGCAATGGCTTGCTATATTCGAGTATGTCAGACAACAGGCATACAGTATATGAACATGTTTTTGAAGAGCCTCGGCCAAAGACTAATTATATTTGCTCTGGGAAATACGAGAATCCCATGTTCTTTGACCATATCAGGCCTATTTTGCTCAATGAGTTTACTCCGATGTATCCACCATTGGCAGAGAACGCGACATTATACGATGTTATAGAGCAAACCAACTCGGTCTGTGTGTCAATCAGGCGGGGGGATTTCCTGTCTCCTAAAAACAAGAAGTCATTCTTTATCTGTGATGGGGTTTACTTTCAGAAGGCAATTGAAGTTGTGAAAGAAAAGATTGAAAAACCTACATTGATATTTTTCTCGGATGATATAGAGTGGGTCAAGGAACATGTCAAGACAGAGATCCCGTCTTATTATGAGTCTGGTAACGACCCTGTCTGGGAGAAGTTGCGTCTGATGTATAGCTGTAAGCACTTCGTTATTTCAAACAGCACCTTCTCATGGTGGGCACAATACCTTAGCAGAAATAAGGATAAAGTAGTGGTTGCTCCAAACCGATGGCACAATAATGAAACTCATAATGGTGATACTCATCTGCTTTTAGATAACTTTATTAAAATCTGATTTTTAAAACATGAACCCAATGAAGATAGTTCATATTATGTCGTGGGAACTTTCCGACAAACGCAAAGGCTTGGATGTACTATTAATCCGACCCACTTTTTCTCTCTAATATTTATCCAGTACTATGCCAATTATTATTTCTGTAATAATACCGGTTTATAACACCCCAGCTCCATTGCTGAATCAATGTATTTCGAGCATTCGGAATAATCTTAACTTGATGTGCGATGAAGTAGAGGTTCTACTGATTAACGACGGCTCGATAGCGTCGCATGTTGAACCCATGCTGAGGGAGGCGGAGAATGCCGATAGCAGGTTCAAATACTTGTTTCAAGATAATGCAGGCGTTTCCTGTGCAAGAAATCTCGGTATAGAAAAAGCTAAAGGTAAATATGTCGCCTTCATAGATGCGGATGACTATTTGGAGCCAGATGCCTTGCCTTATATGCTCAAAACGGCAATAAAGAAAGATGTAGATTTGATAATGTTCGGCTTTTGTCGTAGTGATGAGGATACAAAAGAGCGGATTCCCCTGAAACAACATTACCAGGTGAGTAGAGACATTATTCAAACGCTGATCACCAATAATATGGAGCGGTGGTATTCCTGTGGTACCAATCTTGCATCCGTCTGGGCTAAGATATATAAGCGCGAGAGTTTACTTTCAAATCATATATCCTTCATACAAGATATTGCACCCAATGAAGATGGCTTTTTTAATCTATGCTTGCTAACACATATTCCCGAATTCTATGTAGATAATACTATTGTATATCATTATGTTATTTATGATGGTTCGGCTATTCACAAGTTCTCTAATCATGACATAAGAATAGGGAAAAATATCTTGCCGAGGTTGGAAGAAATGGCACAAGTTAATGGTTTGGATGAAAAGGCTACTAATTTATCTTTAAGCTATATTGCATTGAAGGTGGTCATGAGGGCTGCTCATAATTATTTTACTCATCCCCAAAATACAAAATCTTTTTGGGAACTGAAAGCGGAAATGGATGATTTCTTGTCAGATCCTTCCGTTAAGAAATGGATAAAGAGGTTCAGAATAAAAGATGTAAGAAACAAATCACAATTGAAGAATATATTTCTACTTAAACTTCATGTATTTCCCGTAGTGTTGATTATTGACCGTTGGAAAAGAAGGTTAAAGATGAAAGTGAATTAATATGCTGGTAATAGAGAATCATCATGAAACAGGTGTTTTTAAAATTATTATTCGTCTCTGGCCTATTGAAAAATAGCACATCCACAAGAAAGATCAGATTAAGAAGAAGGGCATATTTATATATACTTATATTCCCATTATTCATATTGCTCTTGTTAAGAGCGTATCTTATCATGCGGAGCGTACGGTCTCAGAAACGAACGGAAGGAGGCAATACATCCTATAAGTACCAACTGTCAATTACCGCTATTGCCAAGAATGAGTCAGCATATATTAGCGAGTGGCTTGCATTTCACAAATTGATAGGAATAGAGAAAGTCTTTTTATATGATAATGACAGTACTGATAATATGAGAGATATTTTGCAACCATATATAGCTGACGGATATGTTGTATATAATGAAGTGCATGGAAAGTTTAAGCAATCCGAAGCTTATAATGATGCCATTAGCCGATATGGACATTTGGCGAAATATATGGCTTTTATAGATTGTGACGAGTTTATGATGCCATTAGATTCTGACAAAGGTTTGTTGGAGATTATAGAATCTGCATTTGCAAAAGATGAGAATGCTGGTGGGATAGGAATGAATTGGTGTATATTTGGATCCTCTGGTTATAAGACTAAACCTGCAGAGGGGTTGGTTATGGAGAATTATACGCGCCATTCTGTTGTCAGTCATGATCGAAATTTTACCATAAAAACTATCGTAAAAACATCCTGTGTTATAAGATTCTCTCATCCTCATTATCCAGAGTACAAGCCTGGATTCTATGGGATAGATTTCAAAGGCGAATTTATTCCATATCATGAGAACGCAATATCAGAATACACGGGTATAAGACTAAATCATTATTATTGTAAGAGTTGGGAGGAATACGTTAAGCGTTGTGCCTTAGGGAGAGCAGACACCCCAGGTATAAAACCTGTAGAACAATTCTACAAAGATGATAGAAACGAGGTGCTGGATGAATCTATGTTAGTTTATGCCGATGCCGTCAAGAGATTAATGGCTAAAAATTTCAAATGACCTTTCCATATAGATATTATGACTGATAAGATAGATTTTGTGATTACATGGGTGGATGGCAACGACCCAGTTTGGCAGAAAGAGCGCAGTCATTATGCTGCATTGGTTGACAAAGATGTTGACAATAGCAGTGCCAGATTTCGCGATTGGGATACGCTCCGCTATTGGTTCCGTGGCGTGGAGAAATTTGCACCATGGGTCAATAAGATTTTTTTCGTTACATGGGGACATTTGCCTGATTGGTTGGATATCAATCATCCCAAATTACAGATCATAAAGCATTCTGCCTTTATTCCTGCTGAGTATCTCCCAACTTTTAATAGTAATGTTATTGAGTTCTATTTCCATCATATCAAGGGGCTATCGGAACAGTTCGTTTATTTCAATGACGACTTTTTTCTGATAAATGATGTTGCACCCGAGAGGTTCTTCAGAAACAGATTACCATGCGATATTGGTGGCATGACCTTCAACCTTCATAGTGGAATGTTTGGAGCATCAGTGTTACTGGCAAAAACATTGGTAAATAATCATTTCAATAAAACAGAAGTAGTTCGTGAGAATCCATCTAAATGGTTCAATTTGAAATATATGAAGGCATCATTTATTAATATATTATGCCTCCTGATTAAAAAGAATGAATTTGTAGGGTTTACGAATCCCCACTTACCGCAAGGCTTTCTGAAAAATACTTTTGAGGATGTCTGGAAGAATTGCAAGGAAGATTTAATCCGAACTTCGCGAAATCGATTCAGAGACTATGGTGATGTCGGCTTTTGGTTAATAAGATATTGGCAATTGGCCTCAAACAATTTCTCTCCTATTAATCCATATAAAGACGGCACATATTATTTGGTCAATGACAATAATATTTCAGAAATTGTAGATTGTATTCGTCTACAGAAAAAGAGGATGATTTGTTTGAATGACAGTGAAGAAATCTCAGATTTCGAAGAGACAAAAAACAGAATCATCGAAGCTTTTGATATGATTCTCCCGAAAAAAAGTAGCTTTGAGTTATAATATGATGATAACTCACCGCATTCTCTTTATCCTTCACCTGCCACCTCCCGTTCATGGGGCGGCAATGGTGGGGAAATACATCAAGGACTCTGAATTGATTAATTCTGAGTTTGAGTGCCGTTATGTGAATCTGGCAACAGCGGCTGACTTGGAAGACATCGGGAAGGTGGGACTGAAGAAACTGTTCTCTTTCCTGAGGCTGTTGAGAGAAATTAGGAAACAGGTGAAGAGTTTTAAGCCCTCGTTGGTCTATATTACGCCTAACGCGAAAGGTGGAGCTTTCTACAAAGATTTCGTCGTTGTGGAGATGTTTAAGGCAATGGGCTGTCAGGTGGTGGCTCATTACCATAACAAAGGGGTGGCAACAAGGCAAAATCGATGGCTCGACAATTGCCTATATCGGCGTTTCTTTAAGGGTCTTAAAGTCATTCTGCTGGCAGAGGTGTTGTATCACGATGTGGAGAAATATGTGAGCAATGAGAATGCCTTTGTCTGCCCCAATGGTATTCCAGACATCCAAACTCAGGGTGTAATTCCTCCGTCGGAAAGACAGAATGGCGATGTGCCAAGATTGTTGTTTCTGAGTAACCTCATCATCAGTAAAGGCGTTTTGGTATTGCTTGACGCCCTGAGGATAGTAAAGGAAAAGGGCTATTCGGTGGCCTGTGATTTCGTGGGAGGAGAAACTGCCGAGTTGAATGGTGAGAGGTTTCAGGAGGAGGTGACGAAACGTCACTTGCAAGGCGTGGCCGTTTATCATGGCAAGAAGTATGGGGAAGAAAAGGAGGAGTTTTGGTACAAGGCAGAAGCTTTTGTGTTTCCGACGTTTTACCCCAACGAATGCTTCCCTTTGGTCATCCTTGAAGCCATGCAGCATGGTTTGCCATGTATTAGTACACAGGAGGGTGCGATACCTGGCATCGTGCAGGACGGCGTAACGGGATTTGTCGTAGAGCGTCAGTCACCAGAGGCGACTGCTGATGCCATCTGCAAACTCCTTGATTCGGCTGAATTAAGAAAGCGCATGGGAACGGATGGTCGACAGCGTTACGAGCAGTTGTTTACGCTGCAGGCATTTGAACGCCGCTTGTGTGACATCCTCCGTCAGTTGGTGTCTTAACACGATATGAATTTACAGACTATCAGCAAGGCTCTTGGGCGTTTCCGCCAATTTGGAGGAGGGCGTCTGTTGTGGGAGTATGCAAAGATGGGGCTGCTTCCAGTTGTCTTGAAACAGGGACTGCTACTGTTGACGGGAAAGACGGATGCTGATACAGCTTATGAGGCCATAGGGAGAAAGGTGAATCCAATTCTGATAAATAGGTACGCGAACTTATTATCAGTGCAGAAGACGTATTATGACCATCAGGAACTGGAGTATCAGCATCGTGCCGTCGTCTGGTTTTGCTGGTTGCAGGGGTTGGATAGTGCACCGGACCTGGTGAAGGCTTGCTACAATTCCATCAAGAGATATGTCAAGGACAAGGAACTCGTCGTAGTGACGCAGAAGAATGTCTCTGAATACATCAAACTGCCGCAACACATTGTCGATCGGTATGAGAGGGGACAGATGCCCCCAGCATTGTTTGCAGACATCATCCGGCTGGAACTGCTGACGCGGTATGGTGGGACATGGATGGATGCGACAGTACTCTGTACGGGTAGTCCGTCACCCGATTTCCTGATGGATAGCGACTTGTTCCTGTACCAGTCTCTAAGAAAGGGCGACAGAACATTTTATGGCGCTTCCAACTGGTTTATGACGGCTTGTGCAAATAACAAGGTGCTGTTGGTCTTGAAGGATGTGCTCACGCAATACTGGCTGGACTATTCGTGTACGCTGCAGTACTATATGTTTCACCTGTTCCTGATTCAGGTGGCGCGGCTCTATCCTGAAGAGATGGCTGCCATGCCCAGAAGGAACCGAAAGAGAGCCCTGGTGCTGGGCGATAAGCTGACAGAACCGTATGACGAGCAAACAATGAACGAAATAGAACAGATAAGCTGTTTCCATAAGTTGAACTATAGGATTGCCGGACGTATGAAGGATGCGTCAGGAACGTTCTATGAAGAAATTGTCAAACGCTACGGAACGATGGTGTTATGATGAAACTCAGAAACTTAAAGATAGTAAAATCAAAGCAGGAACTGGCTGCCATTGCTGATGGTAAGGTGCTCATCAACACCATCAATGCCCACTCCTTCAATACAGCTCAAAAGGACGGACGCTTTGCTGAGGCACTGTCTAAGGGCGATTATCTGATTCCTGACGGTGCCAGTATCGTGAAGGCATGCCATTGGCTGAAAACCACGTCACAACCCGAAGAGCGCATTGCAGGATGGGATCTTTTCACCTTTGAAATGCAACAGCTGGAGCGAAAGAGCCGACAGAGACTACCGGCAGACAGTCCGTTGCGGGTGATGTTTATGGGCAGTTCCGAGAAGGTGCTTAGCCTTATTCGGAAACGTGCTATGGTGGACTTTCCGAACCTGGAGGTCGTGACCTACTCGCCACCCTATAAGCCGTCGTTCTCTGAAGACGATGATAAGGCCATCATAAAGGCTATTAACAAGGCCCATCCTGATCTGCTATGGATAGGCATGACGGCTCCGAAACAGGAGAAATGGACGTATGCCCACTGGGGAGAGTTGGATATCCATTGCCATGTGGGAACCATCGGGGCTGTATTTGACTTCTATGCAGGGACGGCACAGCGGGCACCACGCTGGTGGCAGGAGCATTCCTTGGAATGGCTCTACAGACTGATAAAGGAACCCAAGCGTATGTGGAGGCGATATATCATCGGCAATCCGCAGTTTGTGTATAATGTGATGAAAGAGAAATACTTTGGATGAAGACCAAACCTGAACACATTGCTGTTTTCATTCAGCTGCTGCAGTATGTCGTCGGCAGTCGGAAAGAGATGCCGGAAGGTATCTCTGAGGAGCTGTGGGCGGTGCTGTATGACATGGCTTTGAAGCAGAGCGTCGCAGGAGTGGTGTTCAGCAGGATAGAGAAAATAGACAAGGAACGCACGGGCATTCCTATAGACCTGTTGATGGAATGGATTGGTGTGGCAGAACAGATTAAGGGACAGAACACAGAGGTGAACAGGTGCAGTGCCAAGGTGGCGGCCTATTTTGAGAAGCGTGGCTATCGCTGCTGTCTGCTGAAAGGACAGGGCAATGCGCTGATGTATCCGGAGCCCGCCATGCGCACCTCGGGCGACATTGACGTATGGCTGGTGCCAGAACAGCGACAACGTCGGAGTGACGAAATTATAGGTATAGCTCGCATTGCCGGTAAACTGTGTCCTGAAGGCAAGATATGCTATCACCATGTGGATGCAGGAAAGTACAGAGGGGTAGAGGTTGAAATACACTACCGCCCCTCTTTTATGAATAACCTGATACATAACCACAGATTGCAACAGTGGTTTGAAAAGCAGGCGGCAGAGCAGTTCACACATCGGGTGGCCCTGCCAGGGGACGCAGGCGGCGTGTGTGTGCCGACGACGGCGTTTAACATCGTCTTCCAGTTGGTACACATCTCCAATCATGTGATGCATGAGGGCATCGGACTGCGGCAGATGATGGACTACTATTACCTGTTGCGCCAGACTGATGGACTGTCGGAGGCGGAGCACCGTGAGGCGGTGGCGACGCTGAGAAGTCTGGGGCTGTGGAAAGTGGCAGGAGCGGTGATGTATGTGCTGCATGAAGTCTTTGGTCTGGAGGAACGCCTGATGCTGGTGCCTGCCGACGAGCGCCGTGGACGTTTTCTGTTGGATGAGATGATGGAGGGTGGTAATTTCGGACAATACGACGAGCGAAGCGAGAGACCTTCTTCGCAATGGGGTAAGAACGTCCAGCGCCTGCGGCGTGACGTGCGTCTGATGCGCTACTTCCCGTCGGAATGCCTGTGGGAACCAGTGTTCAGATGGTACCATTTCTTTTGGCGCTTGGTCACGGAATTAAAACTCAAAACAAGTTATCGTTATCGTTAACGTTATCGTTATGACAAGAAACGACCGTACAAATAATCTAATCAAATGGCTGATAGTCGTGGGTGACATCCTGCTGTGGAATCTCATGTTGCTGGCTTTCAGCCGCTGGCATCCAAGGATGGCATCGTGGATTGATCCATACCTGGAGACATTCTGGCTGGCCAGCCTTTTAGCGTTGGTCGTCAGCGAATACCGTTACCATACCATCATACACGAGCGTCTGACGAGTGCCGGAGAGGTCATGAAGCGCTTGGCGAGTATGATAGCCCTGCAGGCAGTGTTGGCCTATCCCATCCTGAAGGTATTTGCATGGCGCATAACAGTGGGTAAAGTGTTGCTGGAGATAGGCGCTTGCATGTATGTGCTGTTGCTCTTCGTGCGCTTCCTGGAACGTCTGATGGTAAAGAGATACCGCTCCTCGGGACGGAATACGCGTACGGTAACTTTCGTGGGTACAGACTCCGAGCAGTTGGCAATCTACAATCGACTGGTCAGCGACCCGACGACGGGTTATCGCCCCTTGGGCTACTATGGCGAGAAAGGGGCTTGGGACATCCAGTGGTTGGGAACTGTCGACGACCTGTTGGATGCCAAGGGTGGCAGCCAGCGATGGGGGGACGACATGTTTGTATGCCTGCCACGGCGTGAAGGCACCATCCTTAGGAAACTGTCGAATCTTTGCGACCAGCATCTGGTACGTTTCTATTATGTTCCAGTGGCTGAGGAAACCTTTGGCAATAACCTCAACCGTGAGTTCCTGGACGACATGGAGGTCTATACGACCTACGAGATACCTTTGGAGAATCCCATGAACCGGTTCTTGAAGCGGCTCTTTGACATTGTGTTCTCGTCAGTGCTGTTGCTGTGCATGCTGCCCTTCCTGCCCATCGTGGCGCTCATCATCAAGTGGCAGAGCCCCGGGCCAATCTTCTTCCGCCAGCTGCGTACAGGACTGGACGGCAGGGATTTCTATTGTTATAAGCTGCGCTCGATGCATGTTAACAAGGATGCCGACACCGTGCAGGCTACCAAGGATGACCCGCGTAAGTATGCCTTCGGCAACTTCATGCGCAAAGCCAATATCGACGAGCTGCCGCAGTTCTGGAACGTGCTGAAAGGCGACATGTCGATAGTAGGACCGCGTCCGCACATGCTGGCACATACCGAGATGTACTCGCACCTCATCGACAAATATATGGTGCGTCACTTCGTGAAGCCCGGCGTGACGGGGTGGGCGCAGGTGACGGGATTCCGCGGTGAGACCCGCGAACTGTGGCAGATGGAGGGACGTGTCAAGCGCGACATCTGGTACATGGAACACTGGAGCATCTGGCTCGACCTGCGCATCATCTGGCTGACCATCAAGAGCATCATCATCCACGACAAGAATGCTTACTAACGCTAATTCCCAATTCCCTATGATTGATATTCATTTCAACAAACCCTTCATGACGGGCAAGGAAGCCCATTATATGTACCAGGCAGTATATACAGGCAAACTGTCGGGTAACGGTGTCTTCACCAAGAAGTGCCAGGAGTTCTTTGAAACGAAGTACGGCTTCAAGAAGTGCCTGATGACCACCTCCTGCACCGATGCGCTGGAGATGGCTGCCATCCTGTGCGATGTGCAGCCGGGCGACGAGGTCATTGTACCTTCCTATACCTTCGTGTCGTCTGCGCTGGCTTTTGTCCGTCAGGGCGCAAAGATAGTCTTTGCCGACAGCTATGCCGACAATCCCAATATCGATGCCGACCAGATTGAGCAGCTCATCACCGACCGTACCAAGGTCATTGTCCCTGTCCATTACGCCGGTGTGGCTTGCGATATGGATAAGATCATGGATATTGCCAACCGCCACAACCTGTTGGTGGTCGAGGATGCCGCCCAGGCTATTGATTCCTACTATAACGTTAACGTTAACGATAACGATAACGGGAGCGTTAACGATAACGATAACGGGCAACGAGCTTCGCTCGCTCATACCTTTAGGTGTGAGAACGGGAACTGGCGGGCGCTGGGTGGTATTGGCCATTTCGGATGCTTCTCGTTCCACGAAACGAAGAATGTCACGGCAGGTGGCGAGGGTGGTCTGCTGGTCGTCAACGACGAGCGTTTCATCCGCCGCGCCGAGATTATCTGGGAGAAAGGCACCAACCGCGCCGAGTTCTTCCGCGGAATGGTCAACAAATACGGTTGGGTCGATACCGGTTCCTCCTTCCTACCCTCGGAAATCAATTCCGCTTTCCTCCTGGCGCAGTTGGAACAGCTCGACGACATCCAGAAACGCCGTCGCACCCTTTGGGACCGTTATTACGAGGGCCTGCACAATCTCGTAGAAGAAGGCTTTATCGAGATTCCCAGGTGTCCCGACTATGCCACCAACAATGCTCACATGTTCTATTTCGTCTGCCGTAACCTCGACGAGCGTACCCGCCTGTTGGATACCCTGAAGGGTAGGGGCATCCTGGCCGTATTCCATTATCTGAGTCTCCATCTCAGCGACTACAACAAGGCTCACAACGACTACATCCCCGACCTTCCCCACTGCGACCGCTTTGCCGACTGCCTCGTCCGCCTCCCCATGTTCTACGAGCTGACCCTCGATCAGGTCGATATGATTGTCGGCATCATCCAGCGTTTTTTCAAAGAATAATATTTAATATTTAATTTTTAATTTTTAATTTATTTTCGTACCTTTGCAGCGTCTAACACCCTATATAGGGCGGGACTATTAGGAACAGTTCATGAAAGTTGCTGGAAATCAGCGCGATAAATGACGAATGTCCAGACATACGAGACCACTGAGGGCTCCGTGCAAAAACGCGGTGTCCCCATTTTACGCTCTGAACGCGCCTGGTACCCCATGCGAGTCACCTATGGTCGTGAAGTCAAGGTCAAGGAAGCCCTTGACAAGCTGGGCATTGACAACTTCCTGCCCATGCACTATGAACTTGTCGACCCGGGCGACGGCAACAAGAAACGCTTGCTGGTGCCGGCCATCCACAACCTTATCTTCATCCACGACAGCCGCGAGGACATCACCCTGCTGAAGACCACGCGCCGTGAGTTCCAGCCCCTGCGCTACATCACCAAACACTTTGCCGAAAGCGTCGCTGACAACATCCTCACCGTCCCCGAGACTCAGATGCGCAATTTCATGCGTGTGGCCTCCGTTCAGGACGACAGCGTCATGTTCCTCGACAATAGCGACTACCTCAACAGGGTAGGCCGCCGCGTCCTCATCACCGAGGGCTACTTCGCCGGTGTAGAAGGCGTCGTCAAGCGCATCAAGAAAAACAAGCACGTCGTCGTCCAGCTCGAAGGCCTCGCCGCCGTCGCTGTCACCTACGTCCCAGCCTCCTGCCTCCGCACCCTCGACGACTGACACGTCCGTAAGAAATTGCCGATGAAATACCCGATAGGAATACAGAACTTTGAGAAGATACGTCGTGAGGGCTATGTCTACGTTGACAAGACCCGGCTGATGTGGAAGATGGTGTCCGAGGGAAGCTACTACTTCCTCTCCCGTCCGCGCCGTTTCGGCAAGTCGCTGATGGTGAGCACGCTGGAGGCATTCTTCTCTGGCAAGCGAGAACTGTTCAAGGGACTTTTCGTTGACTCTGTTGATTGGGAATGGAAGGAATATCCCATCATGCACTTAGACCTGAATACAGCTAAGTATGACTGTGAAGAGGCTTTGGACAATATGCTGGAAGAGTTTCTTTCGCGTCAGGAGGCAGTCTACGGTCGCAACGAGAGTGAGCGTTCGTTTGGCCTGCGGTTCCAGGGTGCGCTACGCCGGGCCTTTGAGAAGACGGGAATGCACGTGGTGGTCTTGGTCGATGAATATGACAAGCCGATGCTTCAGGCCATCGGTAAGCCGGAACTTCAAGAGGAATACCGCAACACGCTAAAGGCTTTCTACGGTGCGCTGAAGTCGTGCGACCGTTACATCAAGTTCGCCTTCCTGACGGGTGTGACGAAATTCGGTAAGGTGAGCGTGTTCAGCGACCTTAACAACCTGACGGACTTGTCGCTGGACCGCCGCTATGCATCTATGTGCGGCATTTCTGAAACAGAACTGCATCAGTATTTTGATGATGGTGTCGCTCAACTGGCTGAGGCCAATGGCTTGACCAAAGCAGAATGTTACGATCGGTTGCGCCATGACTTTGACGGCTACCACTTCGATTTCGATTCCGAGGGAATGTACAACCCGTTTAGTGTCTTGAATACGCTGTCAAGCTGCCGGTTCCGCGACTACTGGTTTGAGACAGGCACCCCGTCGTTCCTTGTTTATCAGTTGCAGAAGACGAACTACCCGTTGGAGGACATGACCCGCGAGGAGCTGTTCGAGGACACGCTCAACAGCATCGACATCATGGACGAGAACCCGCTGCCGCTACTCTACCAGAGCGGCTACCTGACCATTAGGGGCTACGACCCGGAGTTCCGTACCTACCAGTTAGGTTTCCCCAACCGCGAGGTGGAGGAAGGATTTGTGAAATATCTTGTCCCGTTCTACAGCCCCAACAAGACCGACAAGCCGCAAGTGTTCATTGCCCAGTTTGTCAAGGACATCCGCAATGGCAATGCCGAGGGCTTCATGCAGCGTGTGGAGCGTTTCTTCGCCGGTGGCGACTATCAGGTGGCAGGCCGTGCGGAACTGTATTTCCAGAACACGCTGTGGGTGCTGTTTAAGCTGTTAGGGTTCTATGTCGACGTTGAGCGTCATACCACCGACGGTAGGATGGACATCCTGGTGCAGACCAGGGACTACGTGTATATCCTGGAGATGAAGATAGACCAGAGTGCCGACACGGCCTTGCAGCAGATTGAGCAGAAACAGTATGCGTCGGCCTTTGCCGGTGACGGTCGTAAACTGTATAAAATCGGTGTCAGTTTCTCATCCGAGACACGCCGCGTCAATGAATGGAAAATAGCCTGATAAGCTCAACTGATTATGAGCGCTCGGCTTTGCCCCCTTTTATCAAGCGTAGCGACTGAAAGAATATGTTGCCGATGACTATTGGCATTATTTTAAAGTTTAATCAAGTTTTGACGCCTCAGGTGGTGAAAATCACCCCCCAAGGCTGTTTTCAAGCCTAGACGTTAAAATTGACAGTTTACAACTTAGTTGTAGAGTAATCAGAAGGTATGGAGAAGGACGAATTGTTGAAGCGAGTGCTGATGATGCAACGTCTGCAGGGGATGGAAACGGAGCCAGTCTCTGCGAAAGACCCATACGCTTCTATGGAAAAGGACCTGCTGATTTCAGTGATACACTTCCTTGTCAAGCGCGAGGATGAACGTGCCCAGGAGAATCAGGAACTGAAGGACATGGTGAAGGATTTGCGGGATACCCATAAACAGGACATGAAGACCCAGTCGAACCTGATGAAGTCTATCGACAGACTGACCAATCAGGTGGCTGATCTTACCACTCAGAACCGAATGATCAGCGAGAGGATAGCTGAGCTTGCTCAGACTCTTCCGAGTCGAGATTGAGGTCGATGAACATCAACAAGACCCTTCAGCAGAAAGTGAATGACCTGCTGTCCCAGATTTCAGTCGGCAACAAAGTCCACTTTGGCTCTACCAGTTAGAAGGGTACCAAGAAGAAGGGGTTCATTTCCTTGTTATACTCTGACCTTCAATATGAAAAGTGAAATATGATACAAAAGCATAAGATCCAACTGTTCGAAGACCAGAAGATACGCACCATGTGGGACGACGAGATGGAGGAGTGGTACTTTTCCATCGTCGATGTGTGTGGCGTGTTGACGGAGCAGAAAACCTCCCGAGGAGCTAGTACATATTGGGCAGTGCTGAAAAACAGACTGTCAGCAGAGGGCGCAGATGAACTGCTTACAAATTGTAAGCGTTTGAGAATGCGGGCTGCTGATGGCAAGATGCGTATCACTGATGCTGCTGATACTGAGCAGATGTTCCGCATCATCCAGAGCATCCCGTCGAAGAAGGCTGAACCCTTTAAGCGTTGGATGGCTTCAGTTGCCAAGCTGCGGCTGGATCAAATGGCCGACCCTGAGTTGTCAATCAATCAGGCCATGCTTGATTGGCGTAGAAAGGGTTATTCCGAGAGTTGGATTAACAATCGTGTCAAGAGCGTCGAGGTGCGCAAGGGACTGACCGACGAGTGGGACCGTGCGGGGGTCCTACAAGGCCAGGAATATGCATCGCTCACCGACATCATTACCCGTGAGTGGAGCGGCAAGACCACTCGTCAGTACAAGCAGTTCAAAGGATTGAAAAAGGAGAGTCTGCGCGATAATATGACCAATACCGAGCTTATCCTCAATATGCTGGCCGAGAGTGCTGCCACCGATTTGTCGAAAGAGCAAAATCCTCAGGGCTTTAGCCAGAGCGCAAAGATAGCGAAAAAAGGCGGAAGCGTAGCCAAAGCGGCACGTGATAAATTAGAGTCTCAGCTTGGTCATTCCGTAATCACCCGAGACAAAGCCTCCGATTATCTTCCCCCTTCTGACAGATATGAAGCCCTCCCAGAAGAGACTGACGAAGATTGACTTTAATGTTAAGAGAAGTGAGGGAGGAATCAGACACAGGCATATAGGATTATGGTTATCCATCATATATTAGCTAATGGCTATCATGAACCAACAAGACAATCTTGCAGTATATTTAGCTGAGATGCTGGCAAAGCAGAATGCGAGACCAGAGGAGAAGAAAATACAAGCACTTATTAAGTCTGCGTTGTATGCCGATAACCTTATCACGTTTATCGACGAGGTGTCTAAGGCTTATAGTGGCAGTAGAAATGTTAAGGTTGATACCATCAAAGGAGTGACAGAGTACTTCAAGGCAAATTATGAAGTCCAAATACGAAACGCGGATTATCCTGAAGAAGAGAAAGAGCGTTTAATCAATGAAGCATCCAATCGCATAGTGCAAGGTGAAGTGTGGGTCCTTGGAACATTAGCATATTTGGGATATTTAGAGAATTAAGATACCCCCTAACACAAACGCACCAGGTGGCAAATACTCGACCTTGGTCGCTTGGCTAATTGGTTTTCAAGTCTGGACGTCAAAGTTGACAGTTTACGATACTGTCAGTCAAAATGATAAAACATTATGAGTGGAGGAATGAGTATATGAGTAGTTTCAATTATAATAGTCGTATTGAAAACCTTAAATCTCGCTATAATCCAGATAAACTTCAACTGGTTGAGAATCGGATGTTCAGCGAGACACAAGGTTTATTAGGTGATACACAAAAATATGTGAGAATGGCTATGATGGCCGTAGATAATGATTATACGGCGAAGTCAAAGCAGGCTGGTGAAGCAGCGAAGGGACACTTGAAACGTGGACTTACCGATGTGGAGTTTCGTTATCAAGGCTCTGTTATGACAGACACTCATATAAAGGGTTCAAGTGATATAGACTTGTTGGTTATATGCACAAAGTTTAACCACACTGATATTGACAGAGTAAGGCGTGAATTAAATGCGATAGGTAATCATACTGATAGTGAACTGGCAAATTTGCGTTCATATTCTAATCGCTTTACACTTTATCAAGGTAATTGTTATGCGGATTTACGCCAACTTCGATTGGATATTGAACGTGTGATGTCATCACATTATACCATATGTGATATTTCCAAACCCAAGTCAGTTAAGATAACCAATCAAAATCTCCACCGTGACGTGGATGTGGTAACATCATGCTGGTATGACTCTTTTTTCTATGTGTTGCATGGTGAGGAAGAAACAAATAGAGCGATAAGTATCTACAATAAGAAGACAAATACAGATAAAGGGCCAGACTATCCATTTCTAAATATCTCACTAATAAACAATCGCAGTGCAGTCACTAATGGACGTTTGAAGCGTATGATTCGTTTCCTGAAGAATGTTCGTTCTGATTCAGACAAGAAGATTGATATGACAAGTTTTGAAATTAATGCAATATGCTATGACATACCAACATCTGAGTACCAAAATAAGGAATATAAGGATTTGGTAAATATCGTCTGGAGTAAGATGTATCATTTGTGGAAGGATGAAAAAACAGATGATTTGACTTCGGTTGTCGGTAATGAATATGTTTTCAAGAACAAACTAGATAAGGTAGCTGCGTTAAAACTACTTGAAAATGAGGTATGGAAAATTAGTCAGGATTTAAAGTAATAGCCAAATGAAACCAAGAATATTTATAGGATCTTCAAAAGAGGGGCTGAATGTGGCAGAGTATATAAAAAATTTCTTTTCTGCAGACTATGATTGCATTATGTGGAATGAAGATATTTTTAAGGAGAATGAAAACTTCCTCGAAACATTAACGAAGTCAGCCAGTCTCTTTGATTTTGGATTCATGGTTTTCGCAGCTGATGACGTGTCGGTTGTTCGGCATAAGAAATTTGAAACACCACGAGATAATGTACTTTTTGAGTATGGTTTATTTCTTGGCCGCTTAGGTACAGACCGTGCATTTATCATTCAGGATGCAGCTGCTAAGTTACCGTCAGATTTATTAGGTATCACAATATCATCATATAATTCTATTGAAGACAATGATAAAATGATACCAGATTGGGATGTTCTTCATGATTCACTTGTAAGATTAAAAAAGAATATCGATGATAAAGTACGATTAGGTCATCTTGGTATGCTTCCTTCAACGGTTGTTGCTATTTCCTATTTTGACAACTTCGTGAAGTTGGTCGCAGAATGGATAAATACAAATGAGCCAAATATTGATGTTAATGGAACTATCTATAAAACAGCAAAGCTTAAAGTTGTTATTCCATCTGATTTAGATGCTGATTTGAAGAAGAGGGCAACAATTTTCTACAAGAAGAAGGGTTTAGAAGATAGTCAGATGCAGACAGTACACCGTTCATTCCCAATACATGTTAGTGCAAAAGGTGATGGCGATGTCTTGGAAATATTTGACATGCCAACTATACTAAATGGAATAGACAAGGCAATTGAAATGTATTTTAGGGTGGGGCATATTGGAAAAACTTTTGATCAACAGCTTGCAGAAGACCATGAACTGAATAATTTTGAGCGCGTTTTAAAACTTCTTATAGAACAAGATGCTTTCTGTAAGAATTGTATCGAGATTGTAAGGGAGTAATCAATCAGGTGGCAGACCTGACCGCAGAGAACCGAATGGTCAGCGAGAGGATAACTGAGCTGGCTCAGACTCTCCCGAGTCGAGATTGAGGACGAGCTTGTTCCTTTTGCCGAGCGTGAGCAGCACTCGTGAAGTAAACCAGGCGGTGAAGAATAACCCTGACAAATGCGGTCGAAAATTTCGTCCACAAAAGTATCGAGCAATAATTGGTCAGAGACGGAGTCCTCATTAGAAATCAACTTCTTAATTGGTGATGAAGCAAACGGCACGGAACTTTCATAATTACCAAGTATGGCAAGATGCTGTTGCATTTGCTACATTAGTATATGAAGTTACTTCACAATTACCTTGGTTTGAGAAAAAAGGATTATGTGACCAACTACAGAGAGCAGTTGTTAGTATATCGTCAAATATAGCTGAAGGTGCAGGTCTTCCTACGGATGCTGACTTCGCTCATTTCTTAGACCAGTCATTAGGTTCTGCCAACGAAGTAGAAACTCAGTTATTGATTTCAAAGAATTTGAAATATATATGACACGTACCTGTCCCTCGTCATATTCTCGTCATATGTCATAGTCCCCTGTTATATGTTATCTATAGAATTCCATTTTCCCACCTCCCACATCTTTTACTTCGTTTGCCAGGAGACAATATTAACGGCATACTGTGGTGACATGAGCTGAACCCTGTCACCGTAAGAGAAAAAAACATATTCAATGACACCAGAACGGTTTTTGGACATAAAGTCGAGTTTGTCATCATCCATGCAGATGATGCTAGATCATATTAAGCGTTACCTTGATGCAGGTAAGGCTTCAGCCTTTGTGGGTGCAGGTTTCAGCAAGAATGCGCTGATGCCAGACTCCGTGGAGATGAAAGACTGGAACAGGCTTGGTTTAGAGTTTTATAAACGTCTTTATGGTCATGCACCAGAGGGTAAGGATGCTATGTTCCTGAATCCCATTCATCTTGCATCTGAGGTGGAATCATCTTTTGGAAGGAATGAACTTGATAACCTCATCTATCGTTCACTTCCAGATGATGCTCTTGTTCCTGGAAGCTTACACAAGGGTCTGTTGACGTTGAAGTGGGCGGATATCTTCACTACGAATTACGATCGCTTGCTCGAACGAGCCTGTTTTGATTCTGGTCGCCCATATAGTATCGTGACAAACAAGTCAACCCTGCTGTATTCCAAGAGTCCTCGCATCATCAAACTACATGGTTCCTTCCCGGACATACGTCCCTTCATCATCACAGAAGAGGATTACAGAACATATCCGGCTCAATATCCTGAATTCGTAAATACGGTACGCCAGTCGCTCATCGAGCAGTTGTTCTGTCTGATAGGATTCTCAGGTGATGATCCTAATTTCAAGAGTTGGCTAGGTTGGCTCCGTGATGTGATGGGCAATCAGATAGCACCTGCCTATCTGATAACCTATAACAAGAAACTGCACAATGCGGAGTGTAAACTCTGTTCAACCCAGAAGATAGAAATCCTGAATTTGGCTGACCTGCCCAACGTGGAAGGATTCCAAGAAGGCTATGAGTTTTTCTTTAAGTACTTAAGTAAGTCTGAAAACACCCAATGGACAGGAGCTATTAGGTCCATGTTCAGATGTATTGAGACGACTGACGACCTTCAGTCTATCACATCAGAGATGCGCACTGTCCGTACCAACTATCCCGGTTGGCTGACATTACCAGCTGAGTATTATAAGAATTTTAGTGATGTTTCATCAGACATTGCTTTATTCAGTTGGGAAAAGATAGCCGGCTTGACATGGCCAATGAAGATAGCATTCCTATATGAGATAAATTGGCGTCAGGCCATATCAAATACCCCTATCGGCTTTGATTGGTTTATTGATAGTCTAGCTACATTACCATATGCATCAGAGGAATTCGATGATGACAATGTGGGAATGGTACTTGAATTGAAGCTTTCGCTTCTTTCATATTATCGCAAGAAAGGCAATTTCGAAGCCTATGATTTATTGGTCGAGGAGTTAAGTGAGCACAAGACCGCCCTTTTGCCATCACAGTTGCGTAAGTTCTACTATGATTGTTGTATCAAGGCATCGGTATGTCTGGAGTATAACCAGTTGAATCAGTTGCTGAAAGAATGGTCAGTACCCTTTACTGATTATGTGGGAATATTGTGGAAATCTGTCATATTAGCAGAAATAGGCTGTCAGAAGGAGGCTATTTCCATGTTGAATGACTCCTTACAGCACATTCGCCGCACCATTCTTACCACCTCAGAAGACTCTAAGTTCCTACAGTCATGCTGGACGGCTATCAGAAAATCTTTACGTTTTTATACATTAGAAGCCTTTGACCCGACAGAGCAACTACCCTATGATGCATATAAGACAATGCTTCATTTACAAAGGAAGTTGATGGAACCTAGAAAGCAGCCTGGTCGTTCTGTAGAACATACTTTCCACGTTGGGAGAACAACCTCTTCCTGGCATTTTGGTAGTGGCGGCTTTGTACCTGAATATCTGTGGAGTTACCGTTATTTCGCTTTGTGCGAATCCTTAGGCCAGTCACATGGCACGCAGAATTGCCAGATTGACAAAGAGATGAATTCTTTCTTCCTCAAAACCATTTATCCCTTTGCAGAACCATATTCTATTGGAATCATGGTGCGCAGTACGTCTAAAGACTATATTAAGCTGTGCATAAACAGAAAAAACATCTCCCAAATGTCGACGGATTTGGCTGACATGGCATTTATGCAATACATGCCATTCTGCCAGTTGCCATTAGGAAATATGAATGATTCTCTCCGCAAGAGAGTATTGAACGTTCTTGTCCCATTGCTGTCAAAGTTGAGTACCAAGGCTAGTCTACCTAATTTGCTCGCATTGCATGAAGTTCAACAGAAAATATACATAGACTATCCACGTTATCTTGACAGGGATAGTGTCAATGTGATTTATGAAAACCTGCCTTTGTCAGAGTACACGAAGGTACAGCTTTCCAATCTGAAGCTTCCGTACGTTCTTGATTCTGTGCATAACAACGACTATCCTCAGTTAGGTTTCAACATGAACCAACTCACTATAGATGACGCAGTAGTAGAGAAAATCATAGACGGTCTGCTTGATGAAAATTATGCGATTCAGCGAATGGCACTTCACCGAGCAAACATCGCTCTCCTTGCTAATGGTGAAGATGAGCTGAAGGAAAGATTATTACGTGCAATTATAGAATGGAGAAATCAAAGCACATTGAATGATTTACTCAGACGCTCTTTCGACTATGCCCCAGAAGACACTAATAGGGATAAACACAGGCGTTCGGACTTGCTGAAGATTGATATTACGAGACTGGATGAGTTGGATGTTGGCAATGTCCGTAGCTCAGAAGTCTTAAATACATTGGAAAACCTGCTGGAATATTTTACTATTTATTCAGACCTGCTTGATGATGACCATCATTCAAAGATTGTGTCAAAATTTGCAGATCTTGTGCTTAACAATGAAAAACTGCTAGCAAAAGATGATGAGAACGAAATCTTTGGAGGGTTCCATAGCTACATGTCGAGTGTTGTTGGTGAAATGTTAGGCTATCTATTCAAGACTCAACATTTGCCCCTTCCTGCTGATGTCGTACAAAGATTGAAAGAATCTGTTGACAAGTTAAAACTTTGGGAATACAAATACTTGTCTATGCAGGTGATGCTCCTTCAGTACGACAAGACTCAGAAAGAAGCAAATATCAAGAAAGAAATAGAAGAAAAGATAGCCCTTCGCTACTATTATATAGATGCAGTTCAATCTTTGATATTCTTATCGAAGAAAAACAAAAACTTCCAAAGTATTATCCAACGAATTATACATTTTGCTATGTACAATACCAGCACTATGGTACATGACTGGCTGCATTATCTGATGTTGTTTATTAAGAACGACATGTTATTAAAAGGCTCCTATGATGAGCTTTTGAAGATGTTGGATTATATCTACAATCATTTGGAGGAGGCAACAGATGATGTAGAAATTATCAACGATATTTTTACAAACGCTGCAAAGGTTGCTGGTGCTGCCGCAAAAAAGTGGGGCGAAACTCCAGAGACAAATAGCTGGAAGAATATTGCAACATCTGGAAAGATAATCTTCAATGAAGTACGGTATGCTTACGATTATGGTTATGAGTTGAAAATAAATAATTAGTATGCTAAAGTTTCGCAAGTGATGGCGCACCTGCATAATTTAACATAAAATAGGAATAAAAAAGGCCTCGAAGTTTGCTCAACTCACTGAAAATGAGTAACTTTACAATCGCCAAACAGTAAAGTGCAAACTTAGAAGCCGTGAGCAAAGGTACAACAATTATTTCAGATTTGAGAAGCTTTTTCTCAGAAAATGAGAATAACCGTGCAATTAATGCGATTATGAGAGTGATGGAGTGCATAAACATACGTCCGGACCAGATAGGGACAGAGAAGAAGGAGAACTGCAAGTTCACGAACGTGCAGGTCCTGAATCTTCTGGTGCTGTTCCCGTTCTTCGTCGTCAGGAATGCATACCGATACTCGGGCTCTTCATTAAGCC